>Ga0070741_10003236_pt1 | contig 40985 bp, 34 predicted proteins | sample Coa_R1_4_FD_66440 | JGI IMG/M metagenome (GOLD analysis project Ga0070741, IMG submission 66440) | Surface soil microbial communities from Centralia Pennsylvania, which are recovering from an underground coalmine fire - Coalmine... | ecosystem: Environmental > Terrestrial > Soil > Unclassified ... | reverse complement strand
GACGCCGCAGCCCAGGACGCCGGCGACCTCATCCGCAATGCGGCGCGCTCGTGTGAGACAAAGGGCGAGGTCTTCGAGCACGTGCTCGTCGACGACGCGCAGGAGCTCGACTTCGCGGCCGCGACCCTGGTTCGCGTGCTCGGACGCCACCTGTCGCTCGCGGGCGATCCCGCCGCCGGGCTGAGAACCCTCCGTGCCGCCGGCGAGGTCCGCATGGCGGCTTTCGCAACGCTCGATGGCGTTCGCGTGATCTCGCTCGAGGCGGGCTTTCGCTCCAGCCGCAGGGTATGGGACGCCGCATCGCGGCTGATCGGTCGGGGCGGGGTCGATGCGGACGGAGGTGGCGAGGTCGCATTCTGGCGGTGTGAGAACCGCCGCGCGCAGGCCCAGGCGGTCGCCGCCGACATCGAGCGGGTGCTCGCGCGCGAACGAGTGGCGGCAGGCCAGATCGTCGTGCTGGTGCCGGACGGAGGCAACGACGGGCGCTCCGTGGCGGCCGCATTGGAGGAGCGGGCAGTCGCGCACCGGGTGCTGGGCGAGACCTCGTTCTTCCAACGCGCCGAGATCCGCGACCTGCTGGCCTGGCTTCGCCTGCTCGTGGATCCCACGGACGCGGCCGCGGCGGTGCGGGTGCTTGCACGGCCTCCGGTTGAGCTGCGGTCTGTGGACATCGCCAGGTGCACCCAGATCGCTCGCCGGCGCAAGCTGGACATGGTCGCCGCACTCGCCGCTGCGACGGAATCCCCCCAGGTCCCGCCCGAGGCACGCGAACGGATCCGCTCGTTTCTAAAGCTTTATCGAGCCGCCGTGCCGGCCCTGGACAACACCCGGCCTGAGGTTTTTGTCCACAGGCTGATCGAGCGGCTTGGGCTCCGCCGCCAGCAACTGTTCGCCGCCCAGGCCGACGTGGTCGAACGGCTGCAGGCTCTGGCCCGTTTCGGGGAACTGGCGGCCGCGCACGGCCGCCGCTCACCGCAGTCGACACCGCGAGAGTTCGCGCGCTCCATCGCGGCGATCGCGCAGTTCGGCCTGCCCGAGCAGGAGGAGCCGCGCATCGCCGGCGCCCGAACGGTGCAGGTCGTCCCCTTCGCCTCGGCGGGCGGCCTCGAGGCCGAGCACGTCTACGTGCTTGGCCTCACCAGCGACCTGCGCGCGCCGGCTCCCGAGCACGTCCCAGACGCGTTGCTCAAGCAAAAGCTCCCGCCGGCTTCCGAGCAGCGGCGGAACACCGCTCTGCGCCAGGCACTGTACGTAGCGCTCAGCCGGGCCCGCACACGGGTTGTGCTGTGTTGCCCGGCAACCGAGAGCCAGGCGACCGCGGAGGCCGCTCCTGCGCCGGTGATCGAGGAGCTCCGGCGGGCGCTGGGAACGGCGTGGGAGGACAAGCCGGAGGAGCTCTTTGGTCCCGCCGAGACGCTGCACTCGACGTATCGACTGCTACGCGACGACCTACTCGACGCGACCATGCGAGTGGGCGGGAGGCTGGGAGAGCTGCGGCTGGACACCGACCTCGACATCTCCCACGCGGTGGTCCGCTATCTCGAACTGCTCAAGGTCGCCGCGCTGGTGGCACGTCCGGAGGAGCAAAGCCTCGCCGAGGCCCTGCGCGATGTGAACGCCCGCATCCTCCAGGCAGCCACCGCCGAACAGAAGGAGATCCTCTCCTCGTCGGCGCTTGATGAGTATTTGCTCGACTCGGAGCGGGACACGCGCCGTCGGGCGCAGATGCTGGCGGCGCGCGACGAGCCCTCGCTCGAACCGTTCCTGCCGCGGCGCGGCGAAGGGATAGCGCTCTCCGCCTCCGATATCGACACCTACCGGACATGCCCGCTGCGGTACAAGTTCGCGCGGGTCTTCCGCATCCCGCAGGAGCCTTCGGTTCACCAGCGTTTCGGGATCGTGGTCCACCAGGTGCTCGAGCGCTTCCACGCCCACTCGGGGACCGGCGGAACGCTTGCCGAGCTGCTCGGGTTACTTGACGCGAGCTGGCGCCGGGCCGGCTTCGCGGACAGCGAAGAGGAGCGCCAACTGCGCGGCAAAGCTGCGTCCGCGTTGATGCGCTACCACGCGCGCTTTCAGGCCGAGGAGGCGCAACCGGTGTGGTTTGAGCGGCCGTTCACATTCCGGCTTGGACCTCATATCCTGCGCGGCCGCGTCGATCGCATCGATCGCCTGCCTGGTGGGCAGTACGAGTTGATCGACTACAAGACCGGCCGGCCTAAGAGCTCGAGCCAGCTCGCCGACGACGTGCAGCTCTCCGTGTACGCACTCGGCGCGCGCGAGGCCTGGCAGCTCGAGGCCTCGCGCCAGGCCTACTACTACCTGCTCGACGACGAGAAGGTTGCCCTCCCCGACGGAGGCGAGGACCGAGCGGAGTGGGTCCGAGAGGCGGCGCGAGAGGTGGCCGAGGGCATCCTGGCACAGGAGTTTGAGCCCACTCCCTCGCTCTCGGCGTGCTCAGTGTGTGACTACCGCCTCCTGTGCCCGGCTGCCGAGGTGTAGCCGGCGCGCGCGGCAGGGTAGTCCGGTTGAACGAGCTCGCCTAGCCCGTTTCGCCGTCGCGCTGGCGCAGAAAGCGTTGGAGGTCGCGCGCAATTGTCTCGCCCGAGGGAAGTGAGGTCGGATGGACCTCCTCCTCGCTGGTCTCCGTGGCCTGCTCGAGGCGCTCGACAAATGCCTGGACATCTGGATCGCTCTGCACCGCGAGATTGATTTGGCGCTCGTACTCCTCGGCTGCAGTTTCCAGGCTCGAGGCATCGATGGCCACGCCGACGAGGCCCTCGAGCTTGCGGACCAGAGCGAGCGCAGCCTTCGGGTTCGGCGTTGCCGCGATGTAGTGGGGAACGGCAGCCCAAAGGCTCGCCGTGGGGAGTCCGGCCTTCGAGCACGCCGCGTGCAGTACGCCGACGATTCCGGTGGGCCCCTCGTAGCTCGAGCGAGATAGGTCCAGACGCGAGACCAGCGCCCCGTCTGATGCCAGGCCGGTGATGGCGACGGGACGCGTGTGGGGCACGTCCGCCAGCAGCGCCCCCAGCGTCACGACCATCTGCGTGCCGAGCACCTCGGCGAGCTCGATGATCGCACTCGTGAACGCGCGCCAATGAAAAGACGGCTCCGCGCCCGATAACAGCACGAGGTCGCGGGGCGCGCGCGGAACCCTCGCCTCGAACAGCTCAACCGCCGGCCAGACGATCTCGCGCGCCTCGCCCTCGACCAGCTTCACCTGTGGCCGCGTGGCCTGAAAGTCGTAGAACTCCTCGGGGTCGATCGTGGCAAAGCGGCTGGCACCGAGCCCTGCGCCGACGAAAGACAGAGCGGTGGAAGCGGCGTCAGCAGCGTCATTCCAGCCGCTGAACGCGCAGATCAGCGCGGGCGCCCGCAGGCGGTCGGGGCGGTATTCCCAGCGCAGTGGTTGCATCAACTCACCGTACAGGATGGGGTGTTGGGACCGCCGACGTCGCGGGGGCCTGGGGGCGCGAACCGCGGGGGCCCGGGCCGCGAAGGCCAAGCAAGGCCTGCGGGCGCCTAGCATCATCCTCGGCGCGGCAGGGGCCTGGTGGCCCATCCCGTCTTCAAAACGGGCAGGGCGGGGAAGCCCCCCGCTTGGAAGGTTCGATTCCTTCGCCGCGTCGCTCAGACTCTTGATCGGTATCGAGCGGGGATCGCTTCCTGCCGATGCCGGTCGCTGCACCATCCCGATGGTTGCGGGAGAATCCAGCGATGCTGAGGGTTGTCGGGGCGGGGCTTGGGCGGACGGGTACCAATTCGCTGAAGGTCGCGCTGGAGCGTCTGCTCGGCGGGCGCTGTTACCACATGTACGAGCTGATCCAGCGGCCCGGCGACACCGAACACTGGGAGCGGGCGGCGGCGGGTACGCCGGCCGACTGGCGGTGGCTGGAGCGAGAGTTTGTGGCGACCGTCGACTTCCCGGCGGCGATGTTCTGGCGTGAGCTTGCGGCCGATAGCCCGGAGGCGGTTGTGCTGCTGTCCACGCGCGAGTCCGCCCAGGTGTGGTGGGAAAGCTTCGCGCGCACGATCCTCCCGTCGCTGAACGGCGAGGTGCCGGCGGACCGGCCCGACTGGGCGCGGCGTCGGGCTATGAACCTCTCGGTGCTCGACCGGCTTACCCCCGATTGGCGCGAACGGGCAGCCGCGATCGGCGCCTACGAGCGCCACAACGACGAGGTCAGGCGGACCGTGCCGGCCCGGCGGCTGATCGACTGGCAGCCGGGGGACGGGTGGGAGCCGATCTGCTCGGTACTCGGGCTGGACGCTCCCTCTGAGCCATTTCCGCACGAAAACACGGCCGCCGACTTCCAGACACGGCTGGGAGTGACCGATCCGCCATCGGATCAGTGATTTGTCGCGCAGGCACGCCGGCGGCGAAATCACCCGACCCCGGACCGCCCATACCGGGGATCCTCATCCCTTCAACACCCCGATCGGGCGCAGGCGGGCAACGCGGGCGGCAAGCCCGGCGCGCTCGACGATTGCCACAACCTGCTCAACGTCCTTGTAGGCCTCGGGTGCTTCCTCGGCCAGTCCGCGCGCCGAAGGAGCGCGGACCGCGATGCCCTGTCGTTCGAGCCGCTTGCGGAGCGCGCCGCCCTCGACCTGCTTGCGGATGGCGGTGCGCGACATGCGCCGGCCCGCTCCGTGACACGTGGTGCCAAATGCGCGCTCGAGCGAGCCGGGACGGCCGGCCAGAACAAAGGAGGCCGTGCCCATGCTGCCGGGGATGAACACCGGCTGGCCCACATCGCCGTACTCCGGGGGAATCTCCGCATGGCCGGGTGGGAAAGCGCGGGTGGCGCCCTTGCGGTGCACGCAGACCAGCTGACCGTGGTGGCGCTCCAGCTTGGCGACGTTGTGTGCGACGTCGTAGACCTGACGGGTGTCGCGGGCCGCCTTTGGTCCGAGGACGGCCGCGATCGCTTCGCGGGCGCGGTGTGCGATCGCGGCCCGGTTGGCCCATGCGAAGTTGGCGGCTGCGGCCATCGCGCCCAAGTACGCCCTGCCTTCGGGCGAGTTCATGGGCGCGCAGGAAAGCTGGCGATCGGGCAGCTCGAACCCGTACTTGTGAAGCGTCGCGTCCATCCGCCTCACGAAGTCGGTGCAGACCTGGTGGCCGAACCCTCTCGACCCTGAGTGGATCAGCAGCGTGACCTGATCGCGCCCGATGCTGTAGGCCGACGCCGCCTCGGTTTCGAAGACCGCGTCGACGCGCTGAAGCTCCACGAAGTGGTTGCCCGACCCCAGCGTCCCGAGCTGGCCCAAGCCTCGCTCACGAGCGCGTGCGGACACCGCCTTGGGATCCGCGTCCTCGAGCCGGCCTCCGGACTCCGTCAGCGCAAGCTCCTGCTCGCTGCCGACCCCCTGGTCTTCCAGCAGGGCGCGCGGGCCCAGGGTCATGACACGGTCCAGGTTGACCCCGGCGAGTCCTCGGCGCCCTCCGCCCGCGCCGGCGCCAACCGGAACGCGCCTAGAGATCTCGTGTAGCAGTGGTTCCCGCCGAGCCCCCAGCTCGCCGGCCGAGAGCGGGAGCGCCAGCAGCCGCACACCACAGTTGATGTCGTAGCCGACGCCGCCGGGCGAGATCGCGCCGTCGGGCGCCTGCGTCGCCGCAACGCCGCCGACGGGGAATCCATAGCCTTGATGAACGTCCGGCATCGCAAGCGCAGCGGTGGTGATGCCGGGGAGCGTGGCCACGTTTGCAAGCTGCTCGAGCGAGCGGTCACCCCGCAGTCGCCTGAGCAACTCCTGGTCGGCGAAGACCTGCGCCGGGACGCGCATGCCGGGACGGGCGCCCACAGGTATCTGCCACATCTGCTCGTCGATCTGTTCGAGCGCGAGCGACTCACACATCGAACACCACGCGTGCACGGTACCCGCGCTCGGATGGTTCGAACTGCAACCGGTGATAAGTTACGGCTTTGACGAGGGGCCGCGGCGCTCCGACACGCCCGGCCACTGTCGCGGCCAAAGCGCCGTCCTTTAGCGAGAGTTGCTGCACCGCAAGCGGGATGAACGCTTCCGACTCTGAGAGGAAGAGGAGCTCCTCCAGCCAGGCGGCGAGCAGCGCCGGTCGGTCGCCGGCGGTCGCCCGGACCGCCCGGCGTGCAAGTCGATCGTCTTCGAGCGGCGCCGAAACGCCCGCCGCGTCGCCCTCGAGCAGCTCCCTGAGCGCGTCGAGCGCGTCCGATAAGACCTCTCGCTCGGTGGCCGCCTCGACTTCCAGCTCGAGCTCCGCCGTGTGGTCAAGCCACCGGTACACGCTCCCGCCCACCGATGACGTCAGCCAACCGCTCGGAGGCCAAGTCCCGACCGCTTCCCGGCCGCCCAGGTAGCAGCAGGATCGCGTCGGTCATGAGGGGGCATACTAGATGGGTGTCTGCAGCCCTCCTGCCCGACGCACTGGCGCCGCTGCGCGACGATCCGGCGCGCGCTGCCGTCCTGCTGGACATCGACGGGACCCTCGCCCCGATCGTTGACCGCGCGGCCGATGCGCACGTTTCGGAGCCGACCCGCCAGCTCGTGATCGATGTGGCCAAGAAGTACGGGCTGGTCGCCTGCGTGACCGGCCGCCGCGCCTCGGAGGCTCGCGCCATGGTCTCCGTGGGAACCGTCACCTACCTCGGTTCGCACGGAGCCGAGGTCTTGCGCCCCGGATGGCTCGAGCCCGCACTTGACCCCGAGGTCAAGGCCTGGGTTGACCGGATGGCGGCTTTCGGCCGTGACCTCGACCTCGCCGAAATGCGGCGCAGACGCGTCAGGATCGAGGACAAGGGCCCGATCCTGGCCTTCCATTGGCGCGGGGCCCCAGACCAGGGCGCTGCACGGGCGACCGTCCAGGCAATCGCAACCGAGGCCGAAAAGGCCGGGCTCCGTCCGCACTGGGGACGCAAAGTGCTGGAGGTGCGCCCCCCGGTCAGCTTTGACAAGGGGTCGGGAGTCGCGACGCTGATACGCGACGCCGACGTGGACGCCGCCCTTTACGTCGGCGACGACCGCACGGACATCGACGCCTTCCGCGCTCTGGCCGAGCTGGCTGAATCCGGGACGATCTCTCGCGCGGTTCGCGTCGGCGTCAGATCGAACGAAGGACCGACCGAGCTGGCGCAGGAGACGGACTTTCTAATCGATGGCACCGACGGCGTCAAACGACTGCTGGAGACGCTTGTGGCGGTCTAGGGGCGGTGCGCTTCACTGACTTTCTTCGCACTACGGTGTTGATCAGCGCAGGAGCGGCAAGCGTGCTCGCCGCCGTGACGGTGGCTGGCGCCGTGGCGAACCAGGAGGAGGGAGTGGTGGCAGTGGCCGCCGGATGGTGGGTGCTCGCGGCGCTGCTGGGGATGTGGATCGGGCGCAGGCGGGAGACCACCGAATCGATTGCAAGCCTGCTCGCGGGCGCGCGCATCCCCACGACGTTGCCTGAGGTGCGTCCCTGGCGCACCGTGCTAAACCGGCTCTGGCCCCTGTTCTTGTGCACCGCTGGTGCCGCGGCGCTCTCTTTCCTTTTGCCGCAGGTGCCGGCGGTTGCCGCCGGATTCGCGATCATCTGGGCGCTCGCCTGGAGACGCCAGGCGCCCGCCGTGACTGCGATCGAGGAGCGGGACGGGGCGCGCTTCTATATCGACAAGACCTCCCCCATCAAGCCCATCAGGCTCGTGCGCATCCCCGGATTCCGCTCGAACCTGTTCGAGCTCAACGGGGCGCAGCGAGGCTCTCGCCCCACCCAGCCACGTATCTGAATGCACGCGCTGATCGCCTTCATCCCCAGTCCGTCCACCAACGGGTTCCATATCGGCCCCCTCTTCATACACGCCTACGGCCTGATGTACGTGCTCGCCGTCGCTGCCGCGATCGCGGTTTCACGCTGGCTTTGGGTGAAGCTTGGCGGCAACGGCGAGCTGATCTACGAATTGGCGGCGTGGTCGTTCCCTGCCGGCCTGATCGGCGGACGGATCTACTTCCTGATCACCACGCCGGCGCAAATCCCACCTCACTGGTGGGGCCCCTTCGCTATCTGGAAAGGGGGCCTCGGGATCTGGGGCGGAATCACTGCCGGGGTCCTGACCGGGCTATGGCGCGTTCGCCGAAAACGAATGCCGCGCTCGGACATACGCCTGCTCATGGACTGCGCGGCGCCTTGCCTCCTTGTCGCCCAAGCCATCGGGAGAATCGGGAACTACTTCAACCAGGAACTTTTCGGCGCCCCCTCGAGCCTTCCCTGGGCGCTCAAGATCTCGCCTGCCCACCGGCCGCCCGGCTTCGTCCATTACGCGACTTTCGAGCCCACGTTCCTCTACGAGCTGATCTGGAACCTGCTTCTGGCGGGATTCCTGGCGTGGCTACAGCGCCGGCATCGCGATCGCATCCGGCCGCCCGGCATCTTCGCGCTCTACGTGGCGGGCTACTCGGCCTTTCGCATCTTCGAGGAGACCCAGCGGATCGACTACTCGAACTATTTCCTCGGCCTGCGGGTGAACTTCTTCATCTCCTGCATTCTCTGCGCGATCGGACTGCTGTGGTTCGTGGGCGTTCAGCGGGGATGGCATCCTTGGTACCGGCTCTTGGGTAAGGAGCCTCCTCCGACCGAACCGCTGGCCGTCGCGACGAAGCTCACCCCCGCGAGTAGATCCCCCTCAGCACGCCCGCCCCAACCGGCCGCTGGCCGGCGAGCGCGCCGCTCGCAAACCCCGGGCTGAGCTTCAGGCGCTTGGGCAGCGCCATCAGGTCGATGACGTAATGGTGGGGCTTGCCGGCCGGAGGGCAGGGGCCGCCGTAGCCAATCTTTCCGAAGCCGTTTCGCCCGGCGACCGCTCCGCGTGGCACTCGTCCCGCCGCCATCCCGTGCGTGGCGGACGGGATGCCAGCCAACACCCAGTGGGCGAACGTGCCGCCGGGGGCGTTCAGATCGATCATCTCCAGCGCGAGCTCCTTGGTCGTCGAAGGCACCGACGTCCACCGAAGCGGCGGGGAGATATCCGCGCCTTGGCACGTGTACCGGACCGGGATGCGGCCGCCGGTGGCAAATGCGGGACTCGAGACTCGGATCGTCGCGGGTGTGGTGACGGTGGCGGGCTCGGTCGCCGTGGCCGGCGCGGTCGCCGTCGTCGCTGACGTCCCACACGCGGCGGCGGCGAGACAGCCGGCGCCCAGCACCAGCGCGCTCAAGACCGCAGGGCGCGGCCTACCCACGCGCCGCGCGCGCCCGCTTGCGGGCGGTCTGAAGCTCGCTCCAGGGGCGGGTGTTGGCGATCTGAGCTGGGCCCAGCCAGGCCCGGCGCGCGGTGGCGATCCCGTACCGTGCGACGCGAAAGCCCCCGACACGATGGGAATCGGTGTTGATCAGCAGCATCACCCCTGCATCGGCAGCGGCGCGGGCATGGAGCTCGTTCAAGTCGCGCCGGTCGGGGTTCGCGTTGATCTCGAGCATCGTTCCCGTTCGCGCGGCCGCCTCGATCACCGCCTCCATATTGATCTCGTAAGGAGGACGACGCTCGATCTTTCGACCCGAAGGGTGTCCAATCGCGTCGACAAGGGGGTGCTCGATGGCGCGCATCATCCGCTTGGTCATCGCCTCCGCGCTCATGCGAAAGGACGAATGGACGCTCGCGATCACCCAGTCGAGTTGCTCCAGTAGGTCGTCCTCGTAATCGAGAGACCCGTCCGGAAGGATGTTTACCTCGCTTCCCGCGAGCAGATGGATCCCCTCGACCTCGGTACTGCGGATCGCCTCCATGTGCTCGCGCAAGCGCTCAGGTGAGACCTCATCGCCAAAGCCGAAGCTCGCGGAGTGGTCGGTGATCGCCAGATACTCGTAGCCGGCATCGCGGGCGGCCCCCGCCATCTCGGCGATCGAGGCGGTCCCATCAGATGCGTCCGTGTGGCAATGGAGGTCTCCCATCAGATCGTCGGACCCGATCAGCTCCGGCAGGCTTCCGCGGGCCGCCGCCTCGAGCTCGCCCCGGTCTTCGCGAAGCTCGGGCTCGATGTACTCGAGCCCCAGCAGCCGGTAGACCTCTTCTTCGGTTGCACAGCGGTGGGTCGTTTGAGTGTTGTCGTCGAGCACGCCGTACTCGGAAACGTGCAGGCCCTTGCGCACCGCGGCGTCGCGCAATGCCATGTTGTGCTGTTTGGACCCGGTCAGGTGCTGAAGCAGATTGCCGAACTGGTCTGGAGCGACGATCCGCACGTCGACCTGGAGTCCGGTATGAAGGCGCAGCCGTACGCCGGCCGCGCGCGGCGACTGCGATGCCTCGACGAGCTCGAGGTCGGCGGCGGCGCGGGCCAGCGCACGCGGGTCGGTCGCAGTGGCAATAACGTCGAGGTCCTTGACCGTCTCGGTCATTCGGCGCGCCGAGCCTGCGATCTCCACGCGCTCGGCGGCAGGATGAGCGCGGAGCTCGCCCACCAGCCTCTCCCCGATCTCAAGCGCCCTGTCGAGCACGACACGCGTGCGAGGACCAGCGGCCAGGACCGCCTCAAGCGATTGCAGAACGGTCGTCTCCGCTTTGGCGCCAAACCCCTTGAGCTCCTGGATGCGGTGCTGCTCCGCCGCCTGACGCAGGGCATCGACGGAATCGACGCCCAGCTCCTCGAAGAGCCGCCGTGCGCGCTTGGGGCCGAGACCGGGCAACCGGGTGATCTCGATCAACCCAGGCGGGAACTTTGCCCGCAACTTCAGCGCCGCGGGGATCGCGCCGTCGTCAGCCAGCGCCACCACTTTCTCCTGAATTGTCCGGCCGACGCCAGGCAGTTCGGTGGCGCGCCCCTCTCGCGCCAGCGTCGTCACTGAGACGGGCGCTTCGCGGATTACCTTCGCCGCGTTGCGGTAGGCGACCACCCGGTGAACGACCGCGCCGTCGAGCTCGGACAGGTCTCCCAGCTCGTCAAGCGCCGCCGCGATCTCGGTGTTCGTCGGTTCGGGCACTGGGCATAGCCTACGGGTCTGGTGATACCTTCGCTATACTTTTTGAAGCACCCCTGAAACCAAAGGAGACCTGATGGCAGGCTCGGTCACTGAAGTCAACGACAACAACTTCCAGGCAGAGGTCCTCGAGGCCGACCTGCCCGTTCTGGTCGACTTCTGGGCCCCATGGTGTGGGCCGTGCCGCATGGTCGCACCGGTGGTCGAGGAGATCGCCAACGAGCGGACCGGCAACCTCAAGGTCGTCAAGCTCAACATCGACGAGAACCAGAACACCGCCGTCTCGTTTGACGTGATGTCGATCCCGACCCTGATCCTCTTCAACCACGGACAGGTGGTCAAGAAGGTCGTGGGCGCGTATCCGAAGCGCAGGCTCGAGGCGGAGCTCGAACCGGCGCTGGCTTAGGCCCTGGCCAGCCTAACCCGCAGTTCCCGCCCGTCGATCCAGATGCTGCTGACCGGACCGTCGCCGTGCGCGCTGCCGTCATAGCCCACCTCTAGCGCGAGCGTCTCGCCGGCGATATAGGGCTCGTGCGCACGAGCGGCGTCCAACAGCTCGCTGTCTCCCTGCAATGAAAGATTGATGCGGTCCGAGACCTCGAGCCCCGCCTTTCGACGAGCCGCCTGGACGGCGTGGACGATCTCCCTGGCCCAGCCCTCGGCGCGCAGCTCGTCATCCAAAGACAGCTCGAGCGCAACGGCGTGCGATCCCTCGCGTTCGACCTCGTATCCCTCGAGCGGCTTGAGCGCCAGCAGCAGATCATCGGGCTCGAGCTCGTGGTCGCGCCCGTCTACCGAGACGGCAACGGGACGCCCCTCGCGCAGGGCGGCCGCCACGTGGGCGCCGTCTAGCCCCGAGACAGCGGCCGCCACCGTGGGCATCTGGCGCCCGAAGCGGGGACCGAGCGTCCGGTAGTTGGGCTTGACCTCGACCGTCGAGAGCTCATCCGCAGCGGCGACGAACCGTAGCTGGTGCACGTTTAGCTCCTCGCGCACGAGCTCGGACAGCCGCTCGATCGCCTCCCGCTCCCGGTCTGAAGCGACCACGACCGCTGCCCGGAGGGGCTGGCGGATCTTGAGGCGCGCCTGTGCCCTCGCGGCGAGGCCGAGGCGCACCGTCTCGCGCGCGGTAGCCATGCCCTGCTCGAGGTCCATATCGCGCTCGTGCACGTCGGGGAAGTCGGTGAGATGCACGCTCTGCGCCGAGCCGTCGAGGTTGTCGTAGATCTCGTCCGCGACAAAGGGGCAGAACGGCGCCAGCAGCTTTGCGACCGTGACAAGGCAGCGCCACAGCGTGGCGAAGGCGGCCTCATCGCCGTCCCAGAAGCGGCGCCGCGAGCGGCGCACGTACCAGTTGGACAGCTCCTCTACGTAAGCCGCGATCGCGCGGCCTGCGGATGTCGCGTCGTAGGAGTCAAGCCCCGCGCGTACCTCGGCGACGGTCGCCTCCAGCCGCGAGATCGCCCAGCGGTCCAGTTCCACGGCGGCTCCTGTTGCGCGGGTCCCGTCGGCCAAAGTCCGTCGGGCTCCGTTGCCGTCGCGGGGAGCGAGCTCATTCGCTTGCGCGTAGAGCACGTAAAAGTAGTAGGTGTTCCACAGCGGCAAGAGGAACTGTCTGACCGACTCCTCGATCGTCCCCATCGAGAAGCGGTAACCCGCCCATGGCTGGCGCGATGTGAAGAAGTACCAGCGCATCGCGTCAGCGCCGAAGCGCTCGATCACCTGCCAGGGATCGACGATGTTCCCAAGCGACTTGGACATCTTGCGTCCCTGCTCGTCAACGAGCAATCCGTGGCAGACCACGTTGCGGTAAGGGGAGCGGTTGAACAGCAGAGTCGAAATAGCCAGCAGCGAGTAGAACCAGCCGCGCGTCTGGTCAAGCCCCTCGCATACGAAATCGGCCGGGAATCGCCGCTCGAAGTTTTCGGTACCGGCTTGGGGAGCGTGGTATTGGGCGAACGGCATCGAGCCCGAGTCAAACCACACGTCGATCACCTCTGGCACGCGCGCCATCTCGCCTCCGCACTCGGGGCACGTGAACTGGATCTCGTCGACGTAGGGGCGATGGGGATCGCTGCACTCCACGCCCGAGAGCTCCTTCAGTTCCGCGAGCGATCCGACCGCGTGCACGTGTCCCTGCTCGCACCGCCACACCGGCAGCGGCGTACCCCAGTAGCGCTCGCGCGACAGAGCCCAGTCGACGTTTCCCTCAAGCCAATGGCCGAAGCGTCCGTGCTTGATGTGCTCCGGATACCACGTGACGGTCTCGTTGGCGGCGAGCATCCGGTCCTTGACCTGGCTGGTCGCGATGTACCACGATGGCTTTGCGTAGTAGAGCAGGGGCGTACCGCAGCGCCAGCAGTGAGGGTATGCGTGCAAGAGTGTCTCGGCGCGCAGCAGCCGGCCGCGGCGTCTGAGGTCCTCGATCACATCGGGATCGGCGTCCTTGACCCACCGCCCGGTGTATGGGCCGATGCGCTCGTCGAAGGTTCCATCCAGTCGCACCGGATTGATGACCTCCAGGCCATACTGCTCGCCGAGCCTGAAGTCGTCGTCCCCGAAAGCGATCGCGGTGTGGACGAGTCCAGTCCCCTCCTCGGCCGAGACGAAGTCAGCCGCCACGACGGTGTGGCCCCTGGGCCCGTACGTCTCCCCCGGGATGAAATAAAAGGGCGGTTCGTACCTGGCTCCCTCGAGATCCGCGCCCGCGACCCGCTCAACGACCTGAGCACCGGCGCCGAGCACTCGCTCCAACGCGGCCTCCGCGACGATGCTCACCGGCCCATCTTCGGTGTTGCGTGAGCGTACGTACATGAGCTCTGGATCGATCGCGACCGCGGCGTTTGACACGAGCGTCCACGGCGTCGTCGTCCATACGATCAGCTCGTCGCCCTGCTTGAGCGGCCCGTGGTCCTCCCGCACGGGTAGGCGCACGTATACCGAGGGATCCTCGACCTCGCGGTAGACGTCGGGTTGCCCGAGCTCGTGGCTCGAGAGCGTGGTCTGGTCACGGGGGCAGTAGGGGACAACCTTGAGCTTCTCGTACAACAGGCCGCGATCGTGAATCGTCTTGAGCGCCCACCAGACCGACTCGATGTAGGCAGGGTCGAGCGTTCGGTAGGCGTGCTCGAGGTCGATCCAGAAGGCGATGCGCTCGGTCAGCCGCTTCCAATCCTCAACGTGGCTCAGGACCTTCTCGCGGCAGCGGGCGTTGAACTCGGCGATTCCGAACCGCTCGATGTCGTCTTTGGAGGTGAAGCCGAGCTCCTCCTCGAGGGCGAGCTCGACGGGCAGCCCGTGGCAGTCCCAGCCTCCCTTGCGCTCCACATAGAACCCGCACATGGTCTTGTAGCGGGGAAAGATGTCCTTGAACACACGGCTCAGAACGTGGTGCGCGGCCGGCGGGCCGTTGGCGGTCGGCGGACCCTCGTAGAAACCCCAATGGGGGTTGCCGCGGCGCCGCTCGATTGAGGCCGCGAACACGTCCCGCTCCTGCCAGCGCTCGAGCACCGCCCGTTCCAGCGCCGGGAACGACGGCTTGGAATCGACTTGGCGGTACTCCGAAGGCATGGGCGGGGGATTCTAGGTGGGCCATCCAGCGCATTCGCGGGGTTGAGGAATGGTCCACCTGGTGGGGGTTCGTGCGACGATCCGGTACGGCAATGCGCTTGCGGCTCTATCACCACTCAGACGGCGCGCGCATCGCCTATCGCGAGGCCGGAACTGGACCTCCCTTGGTTTTGCTGCACTCGCTGGGGCTCACCCACCGGGAATGGGAGCCCGTGGTCTCAGAGCTTTCCGGACGCTTCCGCGTGGTGCTGCCCGACCTCCCGCTTCACGGGGACTCCGAGGACCGGCCGCGGCACCCCTACACCCCCGGCTGGCTCACCGAGGTGATTGCCGGCTTCTGCTCAGAGGTCGCGGGGTCGCGGCCCATGCTGGCCGGACACGACATCGGCGCGGAACTCGCGCTGCGCGGGGTCATAACCGGCCAGCTTGAGCCCGCGCGACTGATCGTGATGTCGAACCGCCTCCACCGATCCGAACAGCTCGGCGGCCGTCGCCGCGCCTGGCGCGCGGCCTGCCGAGCCGCGACAGTCCCGGGACTCGACCGCCTGCTTTCGCACGGCGCGACGCTGGCGTTCAGACCCTCGTTTGGAGAGCAGCTGACCGCTCAGGGCAATCCGGCCGCGCGCGATCTAATCCGCCACGCCATGGATGACGTGGGCGGCAACAGCAACCGGGCGCGGTCGTGGGCGCGGTTCGCGCGTCGCTGGCCCGTGGAGCCGCAGCGGCAGTTGCTCGACGCCTACGAGAGGATCACCACTCCGGTGCTCCTGCTGTGGGCCGAGCAGGACCACGTCCACCCGCTGGTAGCGGCGCAGGAAGCGCTCGACCTGCTTCCCGACGCCCAGCTAAGGACCCTGCCCGAGGCCGGCTTTCTGATCGCCTATGACGACCCGGTTGGCATGGCGCGCGAGGTGATCGCCTTCCTCGGTTAGCTAGCGTTCAGTCCAGTAGCAGTCAGAGAAAGGACAGCCCATGGGCGTTGGAGAGCAACAGCAGCTTTGGGGCGGTGAGACAACCAAGGCGGTCGACAATTTCCCCATCTCCGGCGAGGGGATCCCCGTCCTGGTGGTGCGCTGGCTAGGTCGCATAAAGGCCGAAGCCGCGCGCGTCAATGCGCAGCTCGACAAGCTTGACCCGGAGATGGCCGAACGGATCGCGGAGGCGGCGGACCGCGTCGCGGAGGGCGAGTTTGACGACCAGTTTCCGATCGACGTCTTCCAGACCGGTTCGGGCACGTCCTCGAACATGAACGCCAACGAGGTGATCGCGACGCTGGCAGGCGAGGGTGTCCACGCCAACGATCAGGTCAACATGGGTCAGTCCTCAAATGACGTCTTCCCGTCAGCGGTGCATCTAGCCGCGCTGGCCGAGGCCAGCGGCGAGCTGGTTCCGGCACTCGAGCAGCTCGAGCGCTCGCTACAGGCGAAGGCCGATGAGTTTCGGGACATTGTGAAGTCGGGTCGGACCCATTTGATGGACGCAGTGCCCGTGACGCTGGGACAGGAATTCTCGGGCTACGCCGCCCAGGTGCGGCTGGGCGTGCGGCGAGTCCGGGCGGCGCTGCCCCAGGTGGCCCAGATACCGCTTGGCGGGACCGCCGCGGGCACCGGGCTCAATACCCATCCGGAGTTCGCGGAGCGCGTCCGGGCCCGCCTATCCGAGGCGAGCGGACTCGACATCCGCCCCCCCGAAGACCCCTTCGAGGCGCAGGGCAACCGCGATGCCCTCCTCGAGCTGTCCTCTGCGCTCAAGGTGATCGCGGCGTCGCTGACGAAGATCGCCAACGATCTGGCGTTGATGGGTTCCGGGCCGCGGGCGGGAATCGGCGAGCTGCTGCTACCCGAACTCCAAAAGGGGTCCTCGATCATGCCAGGCAAAGTCAACCCGGTCATCCCTGAGGTCGTAATGCAGGTCTGCGCGCAGGTGATTGGAAACGACACGGCGATCACCATTGCCGGGCTCGAGGGCAACTTCGAGCTCAACGTGCGCGTCCCTCTGATCGCGCGCAACCTGCTCGAGTCGATCCGCCTGCTAACCAACGCCGCGCGCGTGTTCGCGGAGAAGTGCATCGACGGCATCGAGGCCAACGAGGAGGGGTGCCGGCGCTCGGCCGAGTCGACGCTGGCGGCGGCTACCGCACTCAACCCGGCGATCGGGTACGACAAAGCAACCGAGATCGTCAAGGAAGCCGCCAGCTCGGGTCGGATGCTGCGCGAGGTCGCGCTCGAGCACGGTGTCGAGGAGGAGACCTACGATCGCGCCATGGACCTGCGCAAAATGGCGCGGGGCAACCTGTAAGCCCTATCCCGGCCGGGCGCGGGACGCAAGCGCTAGGTCCTATCCCGGCCGGCGCGAGCAAGCGCTAGGTCCTATCCCGGCCGGCGCGAGCAAGCGCCCCGGCAACATGCGCGAGCACGATCATCGGCTCGTACTTGACCTGGTCTCGGCTGACCCGGTTCGGATCGTAGCCAGCCTGCCTTAGAACGAGGTCCTTGCGGCGGTCGCGGTCGAAGGCGCGCCGGCCGGTGTGGAACCCGTAACCGTCGATCTCGAACACCACTCTCTGCTCCCGCCAGAGAAAGTCGACCCTGTAGCCAGCGAGTCTGACCCCCGACCCCCGCGGACCCCCTTGCGTTGGGTCCGTGGTGTCCGGTTGGGGATGACCCATGCGCGGAGAGTTGCATCGACCAGCGGCCGCCGTGGCTCTTCGAAACAACCTTTTTACGGAGTCGTAGTTAGCCTCCCACAGATGCCAGCCCGTCCCCTCCTCGCCGTCGACGGCCCGTTCGTTCTCTACCGCTCGTTCTTCGCTCTCCCCGAAGCGATCAAGGGCAGCCAGGACCGTCCCATCAACGCCTTGCTTGGCGCCGTCAACGTGCTGCTCCGCGTCGCCGCCGACCGCGACCCACGCGCGATCGTGATCTGCTTCGGCGCCGAAGCGGCCCATTACCGGGTCGAGCTGTACCCGCGCTACCACGCCGACAGACCGGTGGTGCCCGACGCGCTGCAGTGGCAGTTCGACCAGGCGCCCGCGCTATTCAGGTCGTTCGGCTGGTCGGTCGAATCCGTCCCCGAGCTAGAGGCCGACGACCTTCTCGGTTCGCTGGCGACGATCGAGGCGGACGCGGGCGGAAACGCACTGATCCTGACCGGTGACCGCGACATGTACCAGTGCGTCTCCGCGCAGGTGGCGGTCCTTTATCTCAAGCAGGGAACCAGCGGGTTCGAGCAGCTGGGCCCGAAGGAAGTCAAGGGCCGTTACGGCATCCCGCCGGCGCTTGTGCCGGACTTCATCGCCTTGCGGGGCGACCCGTCGGACGGCCTGCCCGGAGCACCCGGCATCGGACCGAAGACTGCTGCCGACCTGCTCAAAAGCCACGGCTCGCTCGAGGCCGCGATCGAGCATGCGCACGAGGAGCGGCCGAGGATCAGGGCAGCGCTCACGGACCACGCCCAGGAGCTGGTCTCCTTCAAGGAGATCGCGCTGCTGCGGACGGTGGTGCTCGACCGGCCAGACGACCGCGCAACCAATCTGGAAGGTGGCGCAGCCGCCGCCCGCCGGTACGGCATGAACCGCCTTGCCGAGCGCCTGGAGCAGGCGCACACCGTCTCAGATTTGTAGACCGCCGCGCATGTGCGCTCGGGCTGGCCGCGCGCTCGGCGTCCGGCCTCGCTTCTTTGCGCGGCGCCCGAGTCATCCGGCTCCCGGCCGAGCGTGCTCGGCCGGGAAGGCCGGGCGCATGCGCCCGGCCGATCCCTGCTATTTGCCCTTCCACTCCGGCGTGCGCTTCTCGGCGAAGGCGTTGGCGCCCTCGCGCGCGTCCTGCGACGCGAACACCGGGCCTGAGATCTCGCCCTGTCGAGCGAAGAACTCGCTCTCTGGCCAGTCGGCTGACTCGAGCAGGATCCGCTTGGTCGCCTGCAGCGCCAGCGGACCGTTTGCGGCGATGGCCTCCGCGAGCGCCAGTGCGGTGTCGATCGCCTCGCCGGGCTCGCTCAAACGGTTGACGAGACCGAGTTCGTGCGCCCGCTGCGCGCTGATCGGGTCGCCCGTCAGCGCGAGCTCCACCGCGACGTTTCGAGGAAGGACTCTGGGGAGACGGAGCAGGCCGCCGCCGGCCGCGACCAGCCCCCGCTTGACCTCGGGCAGCCCGAGCCGGGCGTCGTGCGCAGCCACGATCAGGTCGCAGGCAAGCGCCACCTCGAGTCCCCCGGCGACGGCAAACCCCTCGATGGCGGCGATCAGCGGCTTGCGCGCTGCGCGTTGGGTGATGCCGGCAAAGCCGCGGTCGCCCACGTGCGGCACCTCCCCCGCGGCGAACGCCTTCAGATCCATGCCGGCGGAGAATCCCTTTCCCGCCCCGCTGAGCACGCCGACGGACAAACCGTCGTCGTCGTCGAGCTGATCGAGGGCCCCCGCGATCCCCTGGGCGACGGCGGCGTTGATGGCATTGCGCTGGTCGGGGCGGTTGATGGTGATCGTCAGGATCCGCTGCCGGCGCTCCGCCAACACGGCGGGCTCGTTCATGCCGATGGCGTGCGCGTCGCCGCCGCCAGCTCCACGGGATGGCCCTCCTGAGGTGCCTCAGCGAGGACGCGACCAGCTCGCCACGACCACCGCATCCGGCGTCTGAACGACTTTGGACAATCGGCGTAAACCCGCTCTCCGAGCGCGATCGCCTCGGTCTGAAGCTCGTCGCGACGGTGATCGATCAACTCGACGACCGCGTGGACATCGACCGGAACGGGCATCGTGTTCGGCGCCAGCTCCTCGCGCAGCAGCGCGAGGTCGTGATCGTCTCCCAAGAGATCCGCCAAGCGGTGCGCATCCTTTGCCTGGCCGCGGACTCCGGGGCCGCAGGTCGGGCTCAGCAGGCGCTGCTGATACCAGAGGTCTTTGACGCGCTTGCGCCAGGCGTGCAGATTTTCCACCGACCTCTCCCCGCGGGCGCGCGCGAACGCCTTGCGGCCGCCGGTGTATGAGTGCAACAGTCCACTCTCAATCCCTTTCCAACCCCCTCGGACGAGCTTCCAATCGTCCACACGTACCCGCAGCGCTCCCAGCTCCTGGACCGCTCGAGCTTGCAGGGCCGAGTCTGGGCGGTGTTCGCTCCGCGATCGCAATTGCGCTCGAATCGCGTCGAACGCTTTCGCGGGAACCTGGCCCGCGAAACGGTCCGCGAGGTCGTCGAGCGTCGCAGTCATCACGTCCGCATCCCGTGTACCAGAAAGCTCGCGCGCCGCTTCGCGCAATGCCGCGTTCTCGCGCCGGCGATCCTCACTCGCTATGACTCCCCTGGCCAGGCGCAACAGCGAGCGCTCCTTCTTGATGGCCTTGCGCGCATTGTGTACGGCGCCAACCGGATCGTCATTGATCCTCTCGCTCAGCTCGCTGATGGCGCGGTCGAGTTGCTCGGCGGCGCAACGTACTACCTCCGCCCGCACGGGCTCCTTTGCGTCGAATTTGTAGGCCACGGTGTCTCTCCTCGTTCAGAAGGTCCATCCAATTGCCTACCCAGCACCGTGAATCGATAACGCCCACTGCACTCGCGGCCCGCGAGTATCAGGCTGCAAACAGCGTGAGGTCGGGCTCGCGCTCGCCGCGCAGCAGCGCTAGGTCGACCTCCACCCAATCGATTCCCCTGGCGCTCGCCAGCACGCGCGCCTGGGGCTTGATCTGCCCAGCGGCGAGCACTCCGCGGCAGGTCGCAAAGGCCGGATCGAGACGGATCCGTTCGAGATAGCGGCAGAGCTGCTCGACCGCTTCGATCCCAGCCACGCGCTTGATCTCCACGGCAACCCAGTCCTCTTCGCCGCCGCGGCACATCAGATCGACCGGGCCGATGTCGGTCGGCCACTCGCGGCGAATCAACCGCAGCCCCTCTCCCAGCTGTTCAGGCTGTTCGGCCAGCAACTCTTGGAGGTGAGCCTCGACGCCGTCCTTGGTCACCCCGTCCCCTTCGGAGGGAGGCGCCATGTCCAGTGTCATCTCGGAGAGGACCTCGAAGATCCCGATCTCGAGGCGATCATCGCCGCCGCCCCGCTTGCGCACGACGATCCGGTCAGGCTGCTCCTCGATCACGGTCGGCGGCGTCATCCAGTTCAGCGGCTTGTACCCGCCCGCGTCGGCGTGGATCAGCACGGAGCCGTCCGCCTTGACCATGATCAGCCTCACGGCCTCCCGCAGCCAGGCCTCGAGCCTTCCCGTGTAGCGGACCTCACAGCGGGCGACGATCAGGCGCATGCGGCTGACACCCTAGGGTGAGCACCGGATGCTCGGCTCTTAGACGATCTCCCGCGCGACAAGTCTCAAAGACCGACGCCCGCAGCCCCGCACCTCAATCGTCACGTGCACAGAAGGGGGCAGGGGAAACCGCCTGGCCCCAGACACCATCCGTGACCTCAGTGTTCTAGCTGTTGCTGCAGGGGCGACCCGTGAAGTCGGCCTGCGACTGGGCCAGGATCACCGCTACCTTGCCGGCCAGGTCGATCTGGACCGCGCGCTGCGTGAGTGAGTGCTTGGTTTTGATCGTCCTGTTGAGCCAGATCGTGGCGAGCGGCCCCAGCGGAATCTTCTCCGGCGTGGTGATGATCGGCATCTTCTTGCCGTCGATCTTCAGCCCGGCGACGCTCGACTTGCCCTTGCGAACAAGCTTCAGTCCAGATCCGCTCTTCACACAGCCCTCAGTGACCTCCGAGCTGATCGCGCGGACCTTGACGTTGTGGCCCGGAACCGCCCCGATGATGGCTTTGGCCACCTTTGCGTCGGCACCGGCCCTGTCGCCCGCCTTGGCCCGCTTCTTGAGCAACCTGGGCACGGTGTTGGTCTCAGACTCGACCGCTTGAGCTGTGACCTTCAGCGACGGCTTGCCGCTGACGAAGGCGATGCTGGCGTGCTCGGTCTTGCACGGGCTGTCCATGGGGTTCGACACTGCAAACGTGAGCGTGAGCAGCGTCGCCCCGGTTCCCTTACAGGAGAAGGTCCCCGCGCGATGGCCGTGGGCCGCGGCACCGGACGCAGTCACGCCGAGGGCGACCATCGTCACACCAGTGAGGAGAACCGTTCTCCAGACCCGCCCAACCGCGGGCAAACCACACAGCTTCCCCTTGCTCCAGCGTCTCTGCCGAGATGTAGCCGTCATTCGCTTCCCCTTCGGTAGCCCTTCGAGCCTCCGAACGATGGACACAGACCCGGCATTCCTCGAGCCGCTCCCACCGCCCTCTTATCTAGCGCAAATGACAATAAACGGATTTGTGGTGGAATGCAACCTGGAAGGGCGGGCTACGGATACGACATTAGGAGCAGTTGACGGAAATTCCGTCGAGCGCCCACCCGGGCGGACCACTCCCCCCGGCGACGGCGCACGGCGGACGTGAACAGCCTGTGGTGCCCCTAACCTGTAGCGCATGCGCCATCAGCTGAGGCCCCTCTTCGATCGCATCGTGATCAAAGAGCTCGACCCCGATCGCGTGCGGCGCTCCGGCTTGCTGGTGCCGCCGGGCACCGACGAGCCCCCGCCCCAGCAGGGGATCGTGCTCGCCGTCGGTCCTGGTCTCGACTGGTGGGACCACGTCGGCGTTCGCATGCCCGTCAAGAGGGGGGACCACGTGGTCTTTCCCGCGGCGGCGGGCGCTTGGGTCGAAGTCGAGGAGGAGCGGCTGCTGGTGTGTCGCGTGGGAGAGCTGCTCGGGGTGCTCGAGCTGGTCGAGGACTGCCCGGAGTGCAGTGGTCGCCTCCTCCAGGCACACGAGACCTGCCCGGTCTGCGGCCGGGAGGGCTCGATCGCCTGAGGTCAGGGCCGTGGGCAGGCCGACCGGCGGTAGGCGCAGTCGTTGAACGACTGGCCATCGGGTGCCAGGGCCGAGGGCTTCGCTTCGTGGGTGAGGATGATCTTGACCGGATGGCCACCGGCGATCACGTGCCCGGCTCCCGCCGCGGTGTACCTCGAGGTGGGGCCAAAGTGGACGGTGCCGACGGGTGCCAGATTGGTCTGGGCGCTGCCGATGCTCGGGGCTTCCAGGATCCACTCCGCAGAGGAGCGCGAGGAGCTGTAACTCACGCTCTTGCTCCAGTGCCAGTGGCCTGAGTTCGTCATCGAGATCATCCAGCGGTTGCCGCCGACTTCGCGAACCGCGACGGAGATCCGGTTCCCAGGCCGGACGCGGCATTTTGGGTCCCCGATGCATTTATGCAGCTGGCGCTCGCCCGCCGGTAGCAACTCGTACCAAGCGAAGTACTGCTTGCCGTACAAGCCTCCCGAATTAGAGTCCTCGGCGGTCCCCGCCTGAATCAGGTCGCGGGTGTTGTAACCCCCGACGCCCATCCACGTGGCGGCGAACCCAAATGGGGCTGTGCCGGTGACCTTGGGGGCCACGAATGAGCCGGTGACGGCGGTGATGCGGTGACGCTTGGAGATGACCGCGTATCCCGACCAGTTGGTGCTGTGGATGGTGTGGCCCTCTAGGGGAAGGACCTCTCGGGGACTGGAGGGGATAAGGACGCCCGCGCGTTCATTCCCGCTCCGTGCCCGCGCGCCGCCCGAGACCGCGAACGGCGCGCCCGCGGCGCATGCAGCGCATGCGGCGAACCCGCACAACGCACGCAGAGAAGGCACTCCCCTCATAGAGCATCCACCAGTCTACGAATCCGATCCCGTCGTGGCAGCGGACTCGCTCCGGGGTGCACCGCCCGCGCTACGGTGCCTTGCAGGTTTGGGAATAGGCGCAGTCGTTGAACGCCTGACCACTCGGACCTAGGGTCGAGGGGGTCGCCTCGTTGATTGCGCCCCCTGGAGACAGCACGATCTTCGTGGGATTCCCCTGGGCAATCCTGTACCTGTGCCCTCCCGCTGTATAGGTCGAAGTTGGCCCGAAGTGAACGGTGCCTACGTTCGCCAGCAGGGTTTGCGCAACCAACGTGGGCGCCTCCAGAATCCACTCTGCCGACGACCGCGTGGACTTGTATTTGACGGACTTGTTCCAACTCCAGTGGCCGGCGTTTTTCATCGAGATGTTCCACTTGTTGGCCGACGCCTGGCCTATATGCACCGTGATGTGGTCGCCGGGATTGACGGTGCAACTCGCGTCGCCGTGGCAACCGCTCAACTGGGTCTCGGAGTTGGGCAACAACTCATACCAGGCGTAGTACTGAGGGCCTGACAGGGGATTGGCGGGAGGCGACTGTTCGGCGGTCCCCGCTTGAATCAGATCCTGAGTGTTATAGCCGCCGATACCGGTCCAGGCGGCGGCGAATCCGGGCGGGACATCGCCGGCTGCGGGCACCTTGAACGTGCTCGCGACAGCCGTGACCTTGGACCTACGGGGCGTCACCGCATAACCCGACCAGTTTAGGCTGTCTACCGCGCCGCCGTGGAGCGGCAAGACCTCGCCTGGATTGGTCGGTATCAGCGCTCCCGGTGGGCGATGTGCCGTGGCGCCGGGAGCGGCGATAAGCGCAAACGCGGCGACGCTGGACAGGGTGAGGGCGACACGCGTGATCGATCGGGGCACGGGTCCTCCATTGCTCGCTGGCGATCCGCTCCCTAGAGGAAGCGGCTTTGGGCGGCCAGAAGCCACCACCTGGATAACCGGAGTGTATGTACCCGGCGCCGAGCGCCGCAACCTGCAACCGACCCGCAGCCCTAGAGCTGACGACTCGCTATGGGGTTGAGCAACTCGTTTTCCACGCGCAGTCGTTGAACGACTGGCCGTTCGAGGCCAGGGCCGACGGGGTCGCCTCGCGGCTCCCGGAATTGGTCACCATGAGGATCTTGTTCGGGTTTCCCTTCGCGATCGTGTGGCTCGTGCCGTTGGTCACGTATGTGGATGTCGGCCCGAACTTCGTCGTGCTGAGCCCCGGCAGCTTTGTCTGCGTACCGCCGACGGTAGGCGCTTCCAGGATCCACTCAGCACTGGAGCGGCTCGAGTTGTAGCTGACGGTCTTGTTGAATGACCAGTGACCGGCGTCGGTCAGCGAGATCTTCCACTTCTTTGAGGAAGTCTGAGCGACCGTGACGGTGACCTTGTCGCCGGGAGAGACGGACTTGTTGTTGATCGGGACCGCCGAGTTCGGCAGCGCCTCCCACCACGCGAAGTAATGGGGTGTCGCGGACTGCTCGGAGATTCCGGCCTGGATCAGCGTGTGGTCTCCGCGGTTGAAGCCGCCGATGCCGACCCAGGTGGACGCGTACCCCGAGGGCGGAGGATTTAGCTTGGGTACGACAAAGGTCGAGGTCGCGTGAGAAATCGCGTTGTTAGAAGACGTGACTGCATATCCCGACCAGTTCGTGCTCTCGAAGGTCCCGCCCGCAGCCGGCACGCGCTCGTTTGGCGTGGCCGGGATCAGAACACCGTTGAGTCCAGACGCCGCGGCACCCGAACCACCCAAGGCAAACGGTACGGCGCTCGCCGCAACCACCAGACTGCACAGAATTCGACGCATGTACGCCCCCCTCGGTTTTCCCAGAAGCCAGCGCTTCGCGGGGCGAGCCTACCAGGGCTCGGCGACGTGCTGCGTCACGCGGCCGTGCGCTGCGCGAGTCCCGCCATGTCCGCGCTGGGCAAGGTCCTCGGGTCGAGTCCGCGTAGCCGCTCGAGCAGCTGCTGGACCTCGACGTCCTCGCCGAGGGCAAGCGCCCGCTCACACGCCCGGATGCATTCACCGATTCGATCTGTGCGCGCCAGAGCGTGCGCATAGCGCGACCACGCTACGGGCGAATCTGGATCCAGCCGCGTTGCGGCTTCGCTTGTAGACACCTCGCCGCCGAGGTTGCCAGCGAGCTGATACGCGAGCGCAAGATCGAGGAGCCCCTCGACCGAGGGATCGAGATCGCGGGCGCGCTCGAGCGCCGAGATTGTTCCCTGACGGTCCATCAGCCTGAGCCGCAGTCGGCCCAGACGCTCCCACGCCGAGCCATCATTCGGGGCCCGGTGGACTGCCCGGGTGGCGGCGTCGGCGGCGAGATCGAGCGCTCCCATGTCCTCGTAGATCCGCGCCGCGAAGCGCTCAGGCGTAGGCCGCTCGCTCTCGACCCGGGCCCAGTCGCGTACCGTCCGGGCGGCCGCCGGCAAATTGCCGGCCTGCCAGAAGGCGGCCGTCAACAGCCGCAGCACCACCGCATTGCCCGGGTCGGCGTCCCGCGCATAGATGAGGCGCTGGGCTGCCAGCGCGGCGTCGCCCTCGGAGAGTGCGTGCTGTGCAGCGGTCATGAACCGCTGCACGCGATCGGCCGCGGCGTCTGGCTTGGAGAAGTCGACAAACTGCAGCGAACCGGCGGGCACGGTGCGCACGCCTACGTTGAAAGACATCCGCGCCCACTGCTTAACATCGTCGCCGTCCCCGGAGAAATAGATCCCGGTGACCGTGCCCACTCCCCACTCTGGGTACGACAGGCACCTGGCATAGCGGTGGACGACCGAATGATCCGGCACCCGCGCGCCAAAGGGGTCGTGGCGTACGCGGTCCTCCTCGGCGGCGCGCGCCCGCTGCTCCTGCTCGTAGGCCCGGCGTCCGGCCTCGGCGCGCGCCTTGCGCGCCGCGGCAGCGGAGACCTTGACGGCATTGCGGCTGACTCGCCCGCCCCGTGACGTCTCGGCCAACTGCTCGAGCTGGTCAGCGGCTTCATTGACCGCCTGCAGGTGGCGCTGATGCTCATGGCGCCGGGAGGGTGGGGCAATATCGGGATGCCAGCGCTTGGCCATACGGCGCCGCGCCAGCTGGACGTCACGCTGCTCAAATGGAGCGTCGAGCTCCAGCAGCACCAGTGCCTGTTCGACGTCGAGGACTTGCACCATGGCCGGGCATTAAGGTAGCAGCGAACCGGCATTTGGAGCGAAATAGTGTCAATTAGACTTGATTAGATACTCAGCCTAACTCGCAGTCGAGATCGCTTGTCTAATCAGCCGCAGCGTCAGCGATGGCTCGTCGAGATAGATGGCGTGCCCGCTTCCGCGGGCGATCACCATTGCGCTTCTAGTCGAAAGACGCAGCCACCTCTGCTGGCCCTCTGCCCAGATGGTCTCCAGCCGCTTCGCGTATCTCCCCACGCCATCGAAGATGGGACGGCCGTGGCGCACCACGGTCAGTGGGACGTTTCCGATCGCGGGCATGGGCGCCTCGCCCAGCAGCAGTCTCTCTGGATTACTTCCGGAGGCGATCGCAAGGTTCACGGTGCGCATCTCGCCCGAGGCTCCTGTGGCTTGCGGCGGTATCAGTTTCCGCACCTCGCCTGCGAAGCCGACGGGCGTTGCATCGAGCAAGACGAGGGCCTTCACCTGCTGGGTGCGCCGATATTGCGATGCGTACTGCGCGGCGATGGTGCCACCCAGGGAATGGCCGACCAAGATGATCCCGTGAGATCCAACGCGAAGGGTGGACAGCAGGTCGTGCAGAAGCCTGGCGCTGCCGGCAAGCGTTTGCTGCGCCTTGGGCTCAGGGCTACTGCCCTCTCCGGGCCGATCGTAGGAGCAGACCCTGGTCACACCGCTCAACCGGTCCTGGATAAGAGTGAACGTGGTCAGAGGTTCTGTTAAGCCGGCAAGCAGGACAACGGTCGGTGATGTCCCCCTGGCGGCCCCGGTGCATTTGACGGTTACCGAATAACCGTCGACGCGAACCGCATGGGGAGAGCCGGCCGCGCTGCGATTTGAGGCGTGTGATGCGGAACCACATCCTGCCGCACACCCCGCCGCAACCAAGGCACAAGCCGCGATAGGCCGCCACCACGAGAGCCTCGATCGATGCCACGGTCGGGGGTGCAAGGTCAGTGGGCTCGATCCGCGACGTTCAGAGCGACCGCCGCGACGAAGCAGGCCAGCGCCAGGAGTCGCACGATCAGCCCGGCACGTGCACTCTGCCGGCCCGTCGCCATACCGGCGATCGCGACGACAAGAAAGACGGCCGCGACAACGGCAAAAACGATCGCGAGCACATGCAGCACAACATGAAATTAAACGCGCCCGCCGAGCGACGCCTGGGCGCAGCGAATCACCCCCGCCGAGCGATGCCTACCATCGGGGCGATGCCCGCGCAGTACATCTTCACGACCTACCGGCTCTCGCGCCGCTTTCCTCCTGACCGCGAGGTGCTCAAGGACATCTCTCTCTCGTTCCTACCCGGAGCAAAGATCGGCGTGCTCGGCTACAACGGCGCCGGCAAGTCCACGCTCCTGCGCATCATGGCCGGACGCGACCCCGAGTTCGACGGACACGCGCAGTTGGCGCCTGGAGCCAGCGTGGGCCTGCTGGAGCAGGAGCCCCAGCTCGACCCGGACAAGGATGTGCGTGGCAACGTCGAGGATGGGATCGCCGAGACCAAGGCGCTGCTCGACCGCTTCAACGAGCTGTCCATGAATTACTCGGTGGAGATCGCTGACGAGTTCGCGCGCCTGCAGGAGCGAATTGATGCGGTCGACGGCTGGGACCTCGACACGACGCTCGAGATCGCGATGGATGCTCTGCGCTGCCCACCGGCCGATGCGGATATCTCGACCCTTTCGGGCGGCGAGCAACGTCGGGTCGCGCTCTGCCGGCTGCTGCTCAGTCAGCCGGACCTCCTGCTGCTCGACGAGCCCACCAACCACCTCGACGCGGAGTCGGTCGCCTGGCTCGAGCGCCATCTCCATGAATATCCCGGCACGGTCGTGGCGGTCACCCACGACCGCTACTTCCTGGACAACGTGGCCGGCTGGATCCTCGAGCTCGACCGCGGCCGCGGGGTGCCCTACCAGGGCAACTATTCGGGGTGGCTCGAGCAGAAGCGGGCGCGGCTCGAACAGGAGGCCAGGCAGGAGGCCGCCCGACGGCGGACCATCGAGCGCGAGCTTGAGTGGGTGCGCCTGAACACGGGCGCCCGCCGAAAGGCGCCACGCGCCCGCCTGAACGCGTATGAGGCTTTGCTGGCCCAGGATCGCAACGTCAAGCTGGATCAGGTCCAGATCCACATCCCCGCCGGACCACGGCTCGGCGAAGTGGTCGTCGAGGCCGAGGGCCTGCAGAAGGCTTACGGCGATCGCCTGCTGATCGACGATCTCTCGTTCTCGCTCCCACGTGGGGGGATTGTGGGCATCATCGGCCCGAACGGCGCGGGCAAAACCACCTTGCTGCGGATGGTCACGGGCGACGAGCAACCCGACGCGGGAACGCTGCGGATCGGAGAGTCGGTCAGCCTGGCGTATGTGGACCAGTCACGCGCTGCGCTGGACCCCTCCAAGACAGTGTGGGAAGAAGTCTCCGGCGGCGCCGACCAACTCGCGCTGGGCGAGCGGACGGTGGCGAGCAGAGCCTACGTGGCGGCCTTCAATTTTCGCGGGCAGGACCAGCAAAAGCCCGTCGGCAAGCTCTCCGGCGGGGAGCGCAACCGCCTGCACCTGGCAAAGCTGCTGCGATCGGGCGGAAATCTGCTCCTCCTCGACGAGCCCACAAACGATCTCGATGTCGACACCCTACGGGCGTTGGAGGAGGCGCTACTCGCATTTGCCGGTTGCGCGGTGGTGGTGTCGCACGACCGCTGGTTCCTCGACCGCATCGCGACCCACGTGCTGGCCTTCGAAGGGGACTCTCGAGTGCGCTGGTTCGAGGGAAACTTCGAGGCTTACGAGAGCTTTCGGCACGAGGAGCTTGGCGCGGACGCCGACCGCCCCAAGCGGATCACGTACAAGAAGCTGGTCAGGCGCTAGCCGTCTGACGCCCCGGGGCGCCTCCGGTCCCGGCCGCCTACGGCTTCAGCACGATCTTGATCGCACCGTCCTCCTTCTTTTGGAAGATCTCATAGGCATGAGCTGCCTCGTCAAGCGCAAGCTTGTGCGTTGCCAGATCTTCCGTGCCGAGCGGGTCCCCATCGTCGGTCAGCAGCGGCATGATGTCGTCGATCCAGCGTTTCACGTGGGCCTGGCCCATGCGGATCTGGATGCCTTTGTCGAACAGCTGCATCATCGGCATTGGATCGAGCTGGCCTCCGTACACGCCGGAGATCGAGAGCGTGCCGCCGCGACGGACCGTGTCGATGCAGTTGATCAGCGCCTCGAGGCGATCAATCGCGTACTTCTCGGTCACGACCGCCGCCAATTTCTTGGGCAACAGTCCGGTGGCCTTCTGCGCGAACTCGCCCACGGGCGCACCGTGAGCTTCCATCCCCACCGCGTCGATGACCCCGTCGGGTCCCCGGCCGTCGGTCATATCGCGGATCACCGACGGCACGTCGTCGTGTTCTCTGGCGTCTACGGTCTCGGTGCCGTTGCGCCTGGCCATCTCCAAGCGCTCGGGCACGATATCGACACCGATCACGCGCTCCGCGCCACGATGCCGAGCGATGCGCGTGCACATCTGACCGATCGGGCCCAAGCCATAAACGGCGACACTTCCGCCCGCAGGAATCTCCGCGTACACGACCGCCTGCCAAGCCGTCGGCAGGACGTCAGAGAGGAACAGGAAGCGCTCATCTGCAAAGTCGTTGTCGGGCACTTTGATCGGGCCGAAATGGGCCTGGGGTACACGCAAGAACTCGGCCTGGCCGCCGGGAACCTGGCCGTAGAGCTTCGTGTATCCAAATAGCGAGGCGCCCTTGTCGAGTTCGCGCACCTGCGTCGTCTCGCACTGGGCAAACAGCTGTTGGTCGCACATGTAACAGTGGCCACACGAGATGTTGAAGGGGATCACGACTCGGTCGCCCGGCTTTATGTGGCCGACCTCAGCGCCAACCTCCACGACGATGCCCATCGGCTCGTGGCCGAGGATGTCGCCCTCGTCGATGAAGGGCGCGAGCACTTCGTAGAGATGCAGATCGGATCCGCAGATCGCGGTTGACGTGATGCGAACGATGGCGTCGGTCGGCTCTCTGATAGCCGGATCAGAAACCTGGTTTACGCGCACATCGCGCCGGCCGTGATACGTGACTGCTTTCATCTCCGATCTCCTTTTCCGGATCCTCGAGCCCACAATGCACTGCTGTCGTGGTGCCCGCCCAGACCGCATCGGAAACGGCCTAATCCAACTGGTACGGTTGCCTCGTCGAACAACTGAAGGGACCGGCAGTGCGTTTGATTCGGGGATCTGCGCTCGCAGCGGTATCAGCGTTCTGGTTGTCCGCTGCGGCGGCTACGGGGACCGTTCCGAGTCCGAGTGACAACAGTTTGTTGAAAGGCGCCGCCTGCGCCAAGCCCTCGAACTGCTGGGCGGTCGGATCGTTTCAAACGACGACGGGGGGCGGCTTCAACCAGGCTCTTCGTTGGAACGGAAAGCATTGGAGGCAGGCGAAGATCCCGCAGCCGGGCGGGAAGCTGAGCACCGAGAACAACGCTCTTGATGCGATCTCCTGCCCCGCCGCCTCCGACTGCTGGGCGGTCGGGTCGTACAACAAAGACGGCGCGAAGAACGAGGTGCTGCACTGGAACGGAAAGCGGTGGTCGAACGTAAGGGTGCCGCAGCCTGCGGGCCACGGCAGCGGGGCGGTCAACCTGCTCGATGGCGTCGCGTGCACCTCGCGCTCAGACTGCTGGGCCGTGGGGGTGTTTACGGGTAGATCCGCGGCCTTCCTCAATGAGACGCTGCACTGGAACGGCGCGAGGTGGTCTCAGATTTCGGCTCCCAACCCGGGCGGGACGGGGACCGACGCCTTCAACATCCTCGAGGGCGTCTCCTGCGTCTCGCCATCTGACTGTTGGGCCGCGGGCGATATCGAGACGAGCGCCTACTTCAACGTCGTCCTGCACTGGAACGGAAACAGATGGGCAAAGACCAAGGTCCCGCAGCCGGGACACAACTCGGGAAGCAACCTCACCTCCATCTCGTGCCCATCGGCTTCGGCCTGTTTCGCGGTAGGCGAATTCAACACCAGCGGCGGAGCGACTCTCAACGAGGCTCTGAGCTGGCACGGAAAGAAATGGGTTCGCTATAGGACGCCCCAGCCCGGCGGGAGCGCATCTAACCACCAAAGCCACCTCACCAGCGTGAGCTGCACGTCGAACACGAGGTGCTGGGCGCTGGGCTACTTCGCCAGAGGATCCTCCGCGGCCAACCTGAGTGAGGCTTTGCGCTTTACCGGCGAGAAGTGGAGACGCGTGAAGACCCCGCAACCGGGAGGCAGGAACACGGGCAACGACACCGAGCCCATGGGCGTGTACTGCGCCTCCGCGTCCGCCTGCCGGGCCGTCGGGATGGTCGGCAACGGCACAACGCTGCTCAACCTGGCCTTGCGCTGGAACGGAAAGGACTGGGCCACCAACTAGGTGACCGCTCGTCGCTCCAGATTGCGCTAGCGGGCACTAGGAGCGCTAATGGGGGCCAAGCGGAGCGCTAATGGGGGCCAAGCGGGCTACGAATCCGTAACGTTTCCGGAACGTACGGTCGCTTAGATTGCGGCCGATGGGAGCCGAGGGGATCGGGAATCAGGACGCGATGGTGAGAGGGGGTGGCATGCGAACCGCCGAGCGGCGACGGCTGCACTCCATCGGCGCGCGCTTCGCAACCCCTGGTACGGCGGTCGGCGTCGGCGCACTCGACCTGCTGGTGCTGGGCGCCGGATTGTTTTTGCCGCGCAGTTCCAACCACTCAACCTTTCAGCCGATGCAGCCGGCGTCGTCGCGGTCCTCTCGTTCACGAGCGTCGGCACGGTCGTCGCCTACCGACGTCCGGACGTCGCCATGGGCTGGATCATGCTGGCCGTAGCTGCGCTGATCGCGCTCAACACGCTGGGTATCGGCTACTCAGTGTTTGCGTACCGGCTGCACCACGGTCATGCGCCGCTCGGAGTCGTCGGGCTCGTGATCGAGCCGCTATGGCTGCCGTCATTCGTGACGCTGCTGCTGGCGGTGGTCCTTTTCCCGGACGGCCGACCACCCTCATCCAGGTGGCGTTGGCCGCTGCGGGCGTTGGGCGCCGTCGCGCTGGCGTGGGCGGTCGCAACCCTCGCCCTAGTCGTACATGTCGTGATCGCAGGGACGGTCAGGGTCGAGTCCGGCGGAGACCTCTACCAGTTCGACAACACCCGCGGAGCTTGGACAGCAGTAAAGCTCCTGACCGCGGTGGTCATCGGCATGGTCGCGCTGGGGTTCGTGTCGTGGCTGGTCAGCCAGGTGCTTCAGTATCGCCGGCACGAGGGCGAGCGGCGGGTGCAGCAGAAATGGATCATCAGCGGCGCCGTGGTGGCGGCCCTGGCGATGGCTACCAACCTCCTGCCGTATCCGTTTTCAACCGACGACGCAAGGGTGACGATCTCCGACTTCGCGACAATCGGGCTCGCCGCGCTACCGGTCTCGATGGGGGTCGCCATTCTGCGCTATCGCCTTTACGACATCGACCGGGTCATCAGCCGGACGCTGTCCTACGCGATCCTCACGGCTCTCTTGGCCGGCACGTTCGTCGGGTTGGTGGTGCTGACGACGGACGTGTTGCCGTTCTCGTCGGCAGTGGGGGTGGCGGCGTCGACGCTGGCGGCGTTTGCCTTGTTCAACCCCTTGCGCAAACGGGTCCAGCAAGCCGTCGACCGCCGCTTCAACCGCGCCCGCTACGACGCCGAACAGACGGTCGCGACCTTTGCCGCACGGCTGCGCGACGCAGTCGACCTCGACGCCGTGCAGACCGAGCTACTTGACGCCGTCAAGTCAGCCGTGGCGCCGACGCACGCGACCGTTTGGCTGCGACCCGGGCAGCGGTCATGACTGCGATCCGGAAACGGTCGTGGGGCGGCGCGCCGTGTCGGTGCTGACGCGGATGGCCACGCCGGCCGTCGCGACGGTCCTCGGCGCGATCTCTCTCCTTTCGGTGGCGCAGCCTCAGGTCTTGATGCGGGCGAGCGACCCGCTCTACGAAGTGGGGATGGCGCTGGGCGGGCACCGTCAGGAGGATCAGCATTGGATCCAGACGCTGCAGTCGATCGCGGCGCATTTCGGCGTGGAAGCGGAGGTAGAGGTCGAACGCGTCTGCGTGGACCGCCGCCGCGAATGGTCGCGCTGTGGGAACGTCTGGCAGAACGCAGGGATACGCTCGGGGCTGCACATGATCGGCACTCCGTTCAGAGCCATCCGCCCGCGCAAGCGTGAGCACGATTGATGCGGTGGTCGTCGGCGCCGGCCCCAACGGGCTGGCGGCGGCGATCGAGCTGGCTCGCGCGGGACGCTCGGTGCAAGTGATCGAGCGAGCCGACGAAATCGGCGGAGGCTGTCGTACGGCGGAGTTGACCCTTCCTGGCTTTCACCACGACGTCTGCTCGGCTGTGCATCCGCTCGCGGCGGGCTCGCCGTTCCTCCGCGGACTCGCGCTCGAGCGTTACGGCCTCGAGCTGATGGCCCCGCAGCTCGACGCGGCGCACCCCCTCGACGACGGGACTGCGGTGGCCTTTCGCCGCTCGTTGACGGAGACCGCTGCAGGGCTCGGCGTTGACGGCAGCCGGTATGCGCGCCTGCTGGGCCCCTTTGCCGACAGCTGGCCCGACCTCGCTGACGCCATCCTGGGACCGCCACGGATCCCGCGGGATCCACTGATTGCCGCTCGCTTCGGCCTGTTCGGAGCGCTTCCCGGTGCCGTGCTCGGCCGCACGCTGTTCTCAGGCGTTCGTGCCAGAGCCTTGCTGGCGGGGATGGCCGCCCACGCGATCAGGCCGCTGAGCGCACCGGGCACGGGCGCGTTCGCACTGGTTCTGTTGGCGCTCGGACACGTCGTGGGGTGGCCGATCGTCCGCGGTGGGTCGCAGGCCCTGGCGTCCGCGATGCGAACCCTTTTGGAGTCATTTGGCGGCCAGGTGCAGACCGGGCGGGAAATCCGCTCCCTGCGCGAGCTTCCGCAAACGTCGGCTGTTTTATTCGACGTATCGCCGCGACGGCTCGTCGAGATCTGCGGCGAGGCCCTCCCGGCGCGCTATCGCCGGGCGCTCGGTCGGTACCGCTACGGCCCCGGCGTGTTCAAAGTTGACTACGCGCTCGCTGGACCAGTGCCGTGGCGCGCGCCGGACTGCGAACAGGCGGGAACCGTTCACCTCGGCGGCACCCTCGAGGAGATCTCCGCCGGCGAACTCGCGGTTTCGCGTGGCTCACACCCCCAGCGACCTTTCGTTTTGGTCTCCCAACAGAGCATCGTGGACGCGACGCGCGCACCGACGGGCAAACACACCCTGTGGGCCTACTGTCACGTGCCTAACGGATCCGACGTAGACATGACGGGCGCGATCGAAGGACAGATCGAGCGGTTCGCCCCCGGGTTCTCCGACCTCGTACTGGCCCGTACGGCCAGAGGCCCGGCTCAGCTCGAGGCCGAGAATCCCAACTACGTCGGCGGAGACATCAACTGCGGCGCCGCCAGCTTGCGCCAGGTGCTCGCTCGCCCGGTGGCTCGGATATCGCCGTATTGCACCCCCAATCCAAGGGTCTTTTTGTGCTCGGCGGCCACGCCTCCGGGCGGTGGAGTTCACGGCATGTGCGGCTACCACGCGGCGCGCGCGGTCCTGCGGCAGCGCCTGAGCTGACCGGGCTCTCCTGGGCGGTCGTCATGGTCGCTCAGCGAGGGGGGATCACACGTATGGGCGCGTTGAAGGCGAAGTACCGCTGAGTCATGAAGTGCGCAGCGGTAATCATGCGCATGCTCATCGGGAGCATCGTGCGCAGGTCGATGCGCAGCCGAAACCAGAAAGGGAGCCCCGTGGTGGGCGCGTGGATGTCGGCGAGCGCAATGTCAGCAACGGGCCGGGCGTTTGCGTTCGTGAGGTCGAGCAGCCTGATTCCAAGGCGGTGCGTCCACCACGGCATCAGCTGGCGCGTGTCGAGTGGGGGTCCCGCCGACTGTTGCCAGGTGCGGTTTGGCGCGAGCACCCACGTGCGGGATCCGATCCCGATCGTCTCGCCGAAGCGGGCGCTGTGATAGGCGACCTTGTAGCGGTAACGGTCACCGATCCAATAGTGGCTGACCGCGGCCGGGCCGCCGAGCCCGGTATGCAGGCGCTCCGCGATCTGCCAGGAGCGCATGCGGCCTATGGCGGCGACCGATTGTCGAAGGATGCGCTGAGCGTGCGCGCTGCCGGTCGGTCTCCAGGCGATAGCAATGTTCGCAATTGACGACTTCCCGCCGAGCCGGGCGATCACCCGCAGCGATCGTCGCGCCGACGCCGTGGTGAACGTCAGGCAGCCGGAACCACAGCTACGGGTCCGCGCTCCCGGGATCTCCATCCGTGCCGGCACCGGACGTATCTTGTAGTTGAGCAGCCTCACCGTTCCACTCGCAAACCTCGAGGCAGGGTTGACCCACGCCGCGGCTATCCATGGTCCGGCCTCCTGAGCGAGCGCGAGCTGAGCTGAGCTCGGGCGCCGCACCGCGGCCGCCGCGACCTTCGGCGTCTGTGCCCCTGCCCGCTCGACCAGTCCTCCACCCGGCAGCGCGAACAGGGCTAGCAGCGCGGCGGCCACGAGCACAACCACGGCCACGGGTGGCTCGCTGAACAGCAGGCGCCAGTGCCTGCCCTCCGTAGCGACGTAGCGGCCGCTCGGTCGAGTCAGCCGGGGGCGCAGCACGAACGCGTGCGCGTAGCTCGCGACGAGCAGCAGCCCCACGAAGGCCATCTTGACCATCAGTACGCGGCCATAGCCGGTACTCCACAGCTCGTTCACGCTGCCTAGCTCCACAAACGCGTTGAGCAGCCCCGCCCCAACGACCGTTTCCGCGGCCGGCAAGGCGACTCTGCCGAATCGCTGCAGCACGTCAGTCATAACTCGCTGACGTTCCGGGAGCGCGAGGCGGGAGATCGCTGGCCCCCAGGTCGCTGCGATCTGTGCTATCCCGCCGACCCAAATTGCGGCCGCGACCACGTGCAGCCAGTTGCTTAGGAGAGCGATCGCGCGCGGCGACGCGGCGTTGGCGTGGCCGCCGACCGCGAGTGCCGCCAGCGCCGCCACCAGCGCGACGGCCGCGAGACGACGCGCCCGACCTGCCAACAGCGCCGCCAGCGCCACCAGCGCGACCGCTGCGGCCCGCGCGCCCCCCGACACGGTAGAGAAGAGATAGGCGTCGATTGCATGCCACGACAACGATCCCGCGGCATCCTGGGTCTGCGCCAACGCGAGTCCAACGCCGGCCGCAAGCGCCACCCAACCCGCCGCGCGTGTCCTGCGCCAGATCCGGCGCAGCGCGGTTTCCGGCCGTCCTCCCGGCGCCAAGGCGTCCGTGCCCTCGCCCGCTAGCAGCCAATTCGCGGGCCCCGGACGCGAGCGGACCACCAGCGCGCACAGCAGTCCGCCGCCGAAGAAGAATAAAGCCGTGTACCACACCGCGCTCAGTGCCACCCGCATCCATCCTGCGTGAGCCAGTGGGCTCTCCTGAAGCGGCGCGCCGCCGAGCGCAGCGACGCGCACGCCGAACGCGAACGATCCGTCGAGCGCGTGACCGTCAAGGATCGAGACCGAGTGCCACCTGACCACATATGACGCCGCAGGCAGGCGATGCGCGGGACGCAACACCAGTTCGTTGGGAGCACCGAACGTGGTGCGGGCATTTACGCGGCGCCCCGAGCGTGCGTTGAACAGCGCGGCCGTGGTCAACTGGCGGTTCACCGGCTCGGTGAACGCCATCGCGACTCGCGCGGGCGGCGACTGGAGCCTCGCTCCCGGCGGTGGGTTGGCGCGCTCAAATTCCGCATGCGCAACGGCTGCCGCAGGCGCCGTTGCCAGAGCGGCCAGGCTCACCGCAACGGCGCCGACCAGCCGGGCCCACAGGCGGACCGACACAACCGCGCTAGCCCAGCCCGCGCCGCCGCAGCCACTGAAGGCCCAGGCCACTGCCGGTCAGCACCAGCCCCGCAACGACGAGCGCTACGACGCTCACACCGGTGAGGGGCAAAGAGCCCTGGCTATTGCCGGCGGAGCCTTTATTAGCGTGGCTCGCTCCCGTCGCAGCGCCGTTGGACTGAGTGCCGCCGTTCGCCGCGCCGCCCGAACTACTTGAGTGGCCCGCGGAGCCGGAACTCCCAGGAGAAGAAGTCTTGGAGTTGGCCAGCACCACAACGGTCCCGTGCATGAACGGGTGGATGGCACAGTGGTAGGCAAATGTCCCGGGCGAGTGGAACGTGACCGAGGCGCTTTGGCCTTTCTGCAACACGCCGGTGTTGAAGCTGCCGTTGTCAGCGGTCGCGGTGTGGGCGCTGGGGCCATTGTTGAACCACTGCACCGTGTCGCCGACGTGCACCGTGACCGAAGCGGGGGTGAAGCTGAAGTCGGCAATGGTGACGCGGGGATCGGAGGCGCTGTTGGCGCTCGCCGTGATCGAGTGCTTCGCTCCCGCGACCGCTGCCACATGCTGTTCGCGAGCGCGGTGAGGCCGCGGGTGCTGTTGCTTGCAGGCGCGATGATGCCGCCGGTGGTGCTTCTTGCTGGGGCCGCGGGGCCGGACGCTCATGCCGGCGCGGTTCGTGTTCGTCCGGCCCCTGTCGGTCCCGCATCCCGGCTGGCTCGGGGGTGAGCTTGTGCCGGCCGTTTGTGCGGCCGAGGTGACCACCTGGCTATTACTGGGCGCTGCCCGCACTACGCCCAGTAGCACCACCGCCAAGACGACCGCAGCGAGCGCGACAGCCCGCGATGGTGAGTCGCGACGAGGTTGCACTGCCCTCTAATGACGCCTGGCGCCGGGGATCCTTCCCGACTTACTCGCCCGCCTTCCCAACTTACTTGCCAGGCCGGAGCATGACCACGCGGCGACCGAGCGCACCGTTTTGCTCGGCGCCCGGCTCCGAGCGCCGGTTGAAGGCTCTCGCCAGGCTCGCGATGAGCACCGGCGTTAGCAGGACGATGGTCGCGCCTTCGGCGATGATCGCAAGCACCACCGGGGTGCGATATCCGCTCTCGCTAAAGCCGAACAGGCTCGAGCTCTCACTGATGAAGAGAAAGACGAGCGACGCTACGGAGATGAGCAGCGCGATCGCGGTCAACACCGTCAGACCTGCATTGGCGAGCCGTTCCGAAAACACCCGATCGAGCGGGGCGAGGAGAGCAAGGCCCACGACGCCCGAGCCGATCACATTCAGGAGGAAGAGAGCGCCGATGGCGGGGTAGAACCAAACGTTCTGGACGATGTACTGCTGAAGATGGACGGCGCCTCCCGCGAGTACCGCCACGGCGCCGAGTCTTCGCGCTGCTTGCACCATCATTACGCGACTCCCTTACACGCGATCCTGTGTCGATCGCTTCTGTCGTGGCGGTTCTTAACGACTACTGCGGGGACGAAATCCTTCCTGCTGGAGACCAGGCGTCGTTCTCGCCTGAACCCGGTGGGAAGGAAGCCGTCCCCTTCGGCGTCAACCAGGGAAATCGCGGGATGGGTATCCCGCGAGCGACAGATCGGAGGCAACATGAAGGTCGATGTCTCACGGTCAGGAGAGAGCAAAACGCAGGCGCCGAACGAGACGCCTGAGCGCGAGAACCGGTCCACAAGTCGGCGCAGCTTCTTGGCGGGCGCCGGCGCCGGAGCCCTCGGATTGAGCCTTCTGGGCAGTCTGCCCGCCGCATCGGCGAGCGTGACGCTCAGCGAGGGAGACGAGTCGATTCTTCGTTTCCTGGCGGCTCTTGAGACCCTCGAGGCGGATTTGTGGCAGCAGTACAACGAGATCTACGGCATCCCGGACAGCGAGGTGCCCGGGGGGAGCGGCAACAAGCTCTTCACGGCGGCGCTCGTTCGTCTCGATTCGGACATGCCGCAGTACACCCATGACAACACCGATGACGAGATCACTCACTTCCAGTTCCTAAACGCCTACCTCAAGGCGCGTGGTGGAAAGCGGGTGGATATGGAACCGTTCCGCACGCTGGCCGGTAGTCAGGCCACCGGGGCGCAGAAGACCAAGAAGCGGCTCACAAACCTGATGGAGCTCACGGTGGACACCACCTGGTGGACCCGTTACCGCAGCTCCACCAAGAATCCCGATCTCGGCGACACCTTCCCGCCCGCGGTGCCGGGGCTGCTCAAAGGCAAGTTCCCCGCGATCCCGCGGTCGGATGCGGACAGCATGCCGAAGAAGCACCGGCAGGCGATCGCAAACACGGCGGGGTTCCATTTTGCGACGATCGAGCAGGGCGGCACGAGCCTCTACCCGTCATTGGCGCAAAGGGTCAAAGACCCCGAGGTGCTGCGTGTGCTGCTCAGCATCGGACCGACCGAGACGATGCACTTTCAGACCTGGAGCGATAAGGCGGGCAACGCGCCGCCGCTGAAGGACCCGACCAACGGCCTGGTGTTCCCCGACCTGAACAAGCCACCGTTCGGCGGGCAGCTCTTCCAGACCAATCTGATCATGCCCGAGCCGACGGTCTTCCTGGACCGCAAGTTCCCGCGCGTGTCGATCATCCGGCCTACGGGGACACAAGGCGCCGCGATGGGAGCGCTCAAGTTCCTGACCGCAGACGGCCTCTTCCGCGGCCAATCCAACGCGTTTTTCGCGTTCATGACGCAACTGGCGAAGGAGGCCGACGCGGCCCGGCGATAAGCGGGGCCGCGTCGCAATATCCCGAACGATGCATGCAGGTGTCCGGCGTGGGGCCGCGCTTCGTGGCGGCCCCACGCGCGGGGGCCTGTTCGTCAGCGAGGGTTGAGCCAGAGCTCCACGGCGAGAGCGACACCGAGGCTTGCAGCGGAGTAGCGCACACGCGGCCGTTAGCAGCGGCCGCGAATTTGTCCGGTCGGCTCAATCGCCTCGAGCCGGGCGCGACGACCTGGTGACTCGGTCGCCTAAGCGGGGCTTTCCAATGGGCCGTGGAGGACTCGAACCTCCAACCTTGGGATTAAGAGTCCCCTGCTCTACCAGTTGAGCTAACGGCCCAAGGAGATGGCGATGTTAGCCGCTCGTCGCCCGCGAGCGATGCGCTGTCGCGTCGACATCCTCAGCGGAAACGAGCCAGGCTCGCCCCAAGCGGACCATCATGCAACTAGCCGCCCGTCGCCGACCCCGACGTCGCCGCACTGCTGGGGGCCGTCGCACTGGTCTTGAGCTGCTGCAGCTGTTTCTGCAGCTGCTTGCGTTGCGATTTGGGCACGAGGCCCAAGGCCTTTTGCGAAGCCAAATCACCGACGCGCGTCTCCTTGGCCTGGTAGGCGTCGCGGGCTAGGAGCTCGAAGTCGCTCGGGCTGTTGGAGTCGGCCTGGGTCACGACCAGCCAGGCCGCCGTGGCTTGCTTGAAATTCCCAACCGCCTCATAAGAGGTCGCGACCGTTCGGGCAACCACGGGGCTCGGATTCTTTGTCAGCTTGACGTAGCGCTGCCACGCGGCGCCGGCTTCTTCAAGCTTCTTGCGCCCGGTCGCCGTGCACGAGGTTCCGCTGCAGTCCTGATCGCCGGCGGCCACCCGCGCGTTGATCAGCTGGGCCCAGGCTCGCGGGCTCGAGGGATGAATCTGCGTCTGGTGCAACGCGGTCTTCTCCGCCTGCGACACGCTGGGGCCGCCGCCCGAATTGGAGTTGCCGTTGGTGAAAGCGCCGAACAGGCCTCCTCCGCCCGTCCCAGTCCCCACGCCGAACAGCACGA
>Ga0070741_10003235_pt1 | contig 40999 bp, 45 predicted proteins | sample Coa_R1_4_FD_66440 | JGI IMG/M metagenome (GOLD analysis project Ga0070741, IMG submission 66440) | Surface soil microbial communities from Centralia Pennsylvania, which are recovering from an underground coalmine fire - Coalmine... | ecosystem: Environmental > Terrestrial > Soil > Unclassified ... | reverse complement strand
GACCCGGGCGAGACGCACGACGTCGCCGCGACGCACGCGGACGTCGCGGCCGCGCTCACGGGCGCCCTCGGCCGCGCCGTCGCTTCCCGCCCAGTGTCGTCCGGCCTCGCGGCGACGCCGAGCGATGTGGTGCGCGGCCAGCTCCGCGCGCTCGGCTACGTCCGCTGAGGCGGCGCGGCCGCTCGTCCACCGGCTCCTCCGCGAGCTCGCGATGGCGGTGGATCGCCGGGACCGTCGCCGCGTTCGAGGCGCTGCTCGCAGCGACGCCGCGGCCCCGAGCGCCGCGCCGGCCTTGCACCGCGTGCGGATTTCCTGTTTCAACCGCCCTCATGGCACGCAAGAAGATCGCACTCGTCGGCGCCGGCATGATCGGCGGCACGCTCGCGCACCTCTGCGCGCTGAAGGACCTGGGCGACGTCGTCCTCCTCGACGTCGTCGAGGGGCTCCCGCAGGGGAAGGCGCTCGACCTCGCGGCCGCGGGGCCCGTCGAGGGCTTCGACTGCACGATCAAGGGGACGAACGACTACGCCGACATCCAGGGTGCGGACGTGGCGATCGTCACGGCCGGCGTCGCGCGGAAGCCCGGCATGAGCCGCGACGACCTGATCGGCATCAACGCGAAGATCGTGAAGACGGCGGCCGAGAGCATCGAGAGGTACGCGCCGAACGCCTTCGTGATCGTCGTGTCGAACCCGCTCGACGCGATGGTGACGCTCATGAAGCAGGTGACCGGCTTCCCGAAGAACCGGGTCGTCGGCATGGCGGGCGTGCTCGACTCGGCCCGCTACCGGACGTTCCTCGCCTGGGAGCTCGGCGTGTCGGTCACGAGCGTGCAGGCGATGGTCCTCGGCGGCCACGGCGACGACATGGTCCCCGTGCGCAGCCACACGACGGTGAACGGGATCCCGGTGGCGTCGCTCGTGAGGCCCGAGCGGCTCGACGCGATCGAGAAGCGGGTCCGCGGCGCCGGCGGCGAGGTGGTCGCGCTGCTCAAGACCGGGTCGGCCTTCTACTCGCCCGCGTCGGCCGCGATCCAGATGGCGGAGGCGTACCTCCACGACCGCAAGGCGATCCTCCCGTGCGCCGCCTACCTCGAGGGCGAGTACGGGCTCCGCGGGCTCTACGTCGGCGTGCCGGTGCAGATCGGCGCGGGCGGCGTCGAGAAGGTGCTCGAGATCTCGCTCACGCCCGAGGAGCGCAAGGCGCTCGAGACCTCGGCGTCGCACGTGAAGGAGCTGGTCGAGGCGACGGCGCGCGTGCTCGCGGCGGCGGATAAGGGCGCGTAATCGGCCGCGCGAGCGCTTTTCATTCGCGAGCCTCGCAAGCGCCCGCTATTCCTTGACATCCGGGGCGCTTTGCGAAAGGGAAGCCCCTCACCGCCATGACACCCGATCGGCGCGATTTCGTGCTCCGTCGCCTGCACTCGCTCTCGGGCATCGTCCCGATCGGCGCGTACCTCGTCGTGCACATCTTCCTCGAGAACAGCTTCATCCTCGCCGGCGCCGCGCGCTTCGACCTCGTCCCGAAGTTCTTCGCGACGCTGCCCGGCGTGCTCCTCCTCGCCGTCGAAATCTGCTTCCTCTGGGGGCCGATCCTGTTCCACGGGCTCTACGGGCTCGTGCGCGTCTACAACGGCGAGCTCGACACGGCCGTGCGCCAGGACTGGGTCGGCGCGAAGCTCTACTCGCTCCAGCGGATCTCGGGCGTCGTCGCGTTCCTCTTCATCGGCTACCACGTGTGGAGCACGCGGATCGCGTACTATCTCGACCCGCAGAACGTCGAGATCTCGTACGCCTTCATGCACGCGAAGATGACGGACCCGCTCGTCTTCACCGCCTACCTGGTCGGCGTGCTGGCGGCGGTCTTCCACTTCACGAACGGCATCTGGACGTTCTGCGTCACGTGGGGGATCACCGTCGGACAGCGCGCGCAGCACGCCGCCCGCGCGCTCGCGATGCTCTTCTTCGTCGTGATGTACGGGACGGCGTTCGCGATCATCATGGCGTTCCGGGCGTAGCGGGGGGGGGCGGATGGCGGAGCCACGGTTCATCGTCGTCGGCGGCGGGCTCGCGGGCCTCATGACGACGATCAAGATCGCCGAGGCGGGGCACCAGGTCGATCTCTTCTCGATCGTGCCCGTGCGGCGGTCGCACTCCGTCTGCGCGCAGGGCGGGATCAACGCCGCCGTCAACTGGAAGGGCGAGGGCGACTCGCCCTGGAAGCACTTCGACGACACGATCTACGGCGGCGACTTCCTCGCGAACCAGCCGCCCGTGAAGGCGATGTGCGAGGCGGGCCCGGGGATCATCTTCCTCCTCGACCGCATGGGCGTCACCTTCAACCGGACGGCCGAGGGCCTGCTCGACTTCCGGCGCTTCGGCGGCACGCTCTTCCACCGGACGGCCTTCGCGGGCGCGACGACGGGCCAGCAGCTCATGTACGCGCTCGACGAGCAGGTCCGCCGCTACGAGGCCGCCGGGCTCGTCACGAAGTACGAGCGGTGGGACTTCTGCTCCCTCGTGCTCGACGAGACGGGCCGCTGCCGGGGCATCACGGCCCTCGACCTCGAGCGGATGGAGGTGCGCGGCTTCCCGGCCGCCGCCGTCATGCTCGCGACGGGCGGGCCCGGCATCATCTTCGGGAAGAGCACGAACTCGCAGGTGAACACCGGGAGCGCCGCCGCCGCCGCGTACCAGCAGGGCGCGTACTACGCGAACGGCGAGTTCATCCAGGTCCACCCGACCGCCATCCCCGGGAACGACAAGCTCCGCCTCATCTCGGAGTCGATCCGCGGCGAGGGCGGCCGCGTCTGGGTGCCGCGCGACGGGAAGCCCTGGTACTTCCTCGAGGAGTGGTACCCGGCGTACGGGAACCTCGTCCCGCGCGACATCGCGACCCGCGCCATCTTCAAGGTGGTCTACGAGCTCGGCCTCGGCATCGACGGGCAGCCGATGGTCTACCTCGACGTGAGCCATCTCGATCCCGTGATGCTCCAGAAGAAGGTCGAGGGCGTGCTCGAGATCTACGAGAAGTTCATGGGCGACGACCCGAAGAAGGTGCCCATGAAGATCTTCCCCGGCATGCACTACTCGATGGGCGGCCTCTGGGTCGACTACGACCAGATGACGAACGTGCCGGGGCTCTTCGCGGCGGGCGAGGTCGACTATCAGTACCACGGCGCGAACCGCCTCGGCGCGAACTCGCTGCTCTCCTGTCTCTACGGGGGGCAGATCGGCGGCCCGGCGATGGTGAGCTTCGTGAAGGGGCACGGCGCGCCGGAGGCGGACGGCGTCTGCGAGCGCGAGGCGAAGCGGCAGGGCGAGCTCTACGCGAGGATCATGCGGATGGACGGCCCGGAGAACGCGTGGGCGCTCGCGCGCGAGATGGGCGAGTGGATGACGGCCAACGTGACCGTCGTCCGCGACAACAAGAAGCTCGCCGACACCGATCGGAAGCTCGTCGAGCTGAAGGATCGCTGGGGCCGCATCGGCCTCTCGGACCGGGGCCGGTGGGCGAACCAGGAGGTCTCCTTCACGAAGCAGCTCTGGAACATGCTCGAGCTGGCGCGCGTCATCACGCTCGGGGCGCTCCGGCGCGACGAGAGCCGCGGCGCGCACTACAAGCCCGCGTTTCCGCACCGCGACGACGCGAGCTGGCTCAGGACGACGAAGGCCCGCTGGACGTCGGACGGCCCGGAGTTCTCCTACGAGCCCGTCGACGTCTCGCTGATCCCGCCCCGGCCGCGGAAGTACGACGTCGCGCCCGAGGCCGCGAAGAAGAGCTGAGCCGTGCCGCCCGAGTACATCGAGCTCCGCGTGAAGCGCCAGGACGGCCCGGAGGCGGCGCCGTACTGGCACGCGTTCCGCGTCCCCTGGAAGCCGCAGCACAACGTGCTCTCCGTCCTGATGGAGATCCGGACGAATCCGGTCACGACGACGGGCGAGCGCGTGCCGGCGCCGGTGTGGGACGCGAGCTGCCTCGAGGAGGTCTGCGGCGCGTGCACCATGCTCGTGAACGGCCACGTGCGCCAGGCCTGCACGGCGCTCGTCGACCAGCTCGAGCAGCCGATCGTCCTCGAGCCGATGCGGAAGTTCCCGGTCGTCCGCGACCTGTTCGTCGACCGCACCCGCATCTTCGAGTCCTTCAAGAAGGTGCACGCGTGGATCCCGGTCGACGGCACCTACGACCTCGGCCCGGGGCCGCGCATGTCGCCCGAGGAGCAGGAGCTCCGCTACGCGCTCGACCGCTGCATCGCGTGCGGCTGCTGCATGGACGTCTGCCCCCAGTTCCACCTGGACGACCCGCCCGACTCGGGCTTCGTCGGCGCCGCGACGATCGGCCAGGCGCTCTTGATGAACCTGCACCCGACCGGGCGTATGAACGCCGACGAGCGGCTCGACCTCCTCATGCGGCCCGGCGGCATCCAGGACTGCGGCAACGCCCAGAACTGCGTCGAGGCGTGTCCGAAGGGCATTCCCTTGACGCACGCGATCGCCGAGATCGGCCGCCAGACGACGGTCAAGTGGGTGAAGGACCTGCTCGGGCGGTGAACATCCACGAGCACCAGGCGAAGGAGCTGCTCCGGAGGTACGGCGTCCCGGTCCCCGCGGGCGAGGTCGCGTTCACGGTCGAGGAGGCCGTCGCGGCCGCCGAGCGGCTCGGCTTCCCGTGCGTCGTGAAGGCGCAGATCCACGCCGGCGGGCGCGGCAAGGCGGGCGGCGTGAAGCTCGTCCGGGACGCGGCGGCGGCCCAGGCCGCGGCGAAGGACCTCCTCGGGAAGACGCTCGTCACGCCGCAGACGGGGCCCACGGGGCGCGTCGTGCGCCGTCTCCTCGTCGAGCAGGGCGTCGCGATCGCGCGCGAGCTCTACCTCGGGATGGTCGTCGACCGCGCCGCGGGCCGGGTCGCCGTCATGGCGTCGACCGAGGGCGGCGTCGAGATCGAGGAGGTGGCGACGACGGCGCCGGAGAAGATCCTGCGAGAGACGATCGATCCGGTCGTGGGCTTGGCACCCTACCAGGGACGCCGGCTCGCGTTCGGGCTCGGGCTCGCGAAGGACCAGGTCGGGCAAGCGGTCTCCCTGATGACGGCCCTCGCGCGCTGCTTCGTCGAGTCGGACTGCTCGCTCGTCGAGCTGAACCCGCTCGTCGTGCTGGGCGACGGGAAGCTCCTCGCGCTCGACGCGAAGATCGGGTTCGACGACAACGCGCTCTTCCGCCATCCCGACCTCCGCGCGCTCCGCGACCCCTCGGAGGAGGATCCGCGGGAGGTCGAGGCCGCCAAGCACGACCTCTCCTACATCGCCCTCGAGGGCGACATCGGCTGCCTGGTGAACGGCGCCGGCCTCGCGATGGCGACGATGGACACCGTGAAGGCGGCGGGCGGGATGCCGGCGAACTTCCTCGACGTCGGCGGCGGCGCCAGCACCGAGAAGGTGGCGGCGGCCTTCCGGATCATCCTCGGCGACCCGCACGTGAAGGCGATCTTCGTCAACATCTTCGGCGGCATCCTCCGCTGCGACGTCCTCGCCGAGGGCGTCGTGCAGGCGGCGCGCGAGGTGGGGCTCGCGGTCCCGCTCGTCGTCCGCATGGAGGGGACGAACGTCGAGCAGGGGAAGCAGATCCTCGCCGCGTCGGGGCTCGACATCATCAGCGCCGCCGACATGGCCGACGGCGCGCAGAAGGCGGTCGCCGCCGCCCGCCGCGCGGCATGACGGCGCGCGCGAGGAGCTAGCGTGTCCATCCTCGTCGGCAAGGCGACGCGCGTCGTCACGCAGGGGATCACCGGCGCGACCGGCCAGCTCCACACGCGCGCGTGCCGCGAGTACGGCACGCAGATGGTCGCCGGCGTCACGCCGGGCCGCGGCGGGACGGACTTCGAGGGGGTCCCGGTCTTCGACACCGTCGACGCGGCCGTCCGGGCGACGGGCGCCGACGCGTCCGTGATCTACGTGCCGCCGGCCGGCGCCGCGGACGCGATCCTCGAGGCCGCGGATGCCGGCGTCGCGCTCGTCGTCTGCATCACGGAGGGCATCCCCGTCCTCGACATGGTGCGCGTGAAGCGCTTCCTCGAGGGGAGGCCCGTACGCCTCGTCGGCCCGAACTGCCCCGGCGTCATCACGCCGGGCGAGTGCAAGATCGGCATCATGCCGGGCTACATCCACACGCCCGGCCGGGTGGGTGTCGTGTCGCGGAGCGGGACGCTCACGTACGAGGCCGTGCATCAGCTCACGCTCCTCGGCATCGGCCAGTCGACGTGTATCGGCATCGGCGGCGACCCGATCATCGGGACGGGCTTCACCGACGCGCTCCGCCTCTTCAACGACGACCCGAACACCGACGCCGTCGTCATGATCGGCGAGATCGGCGGCACGGCGGAGGAGGAGGCGGCGGCGTTCATCCAGGCGCACGTGCGGAAGCCGGTCGTCGGCTTCATCGCCGGGCAGACGGCCCCCAAGGGCAAGCGCATGGGCCACGCGGGCGCGATCATCGCCGGCGGCAGGGGCACGGCCGCGGAGAAGATGGAGGCGCTCCGCCGCGCGGGCGTGACGCTCGCGCCGGGGCCGGCGGCGCTCGGCGCGACCATGCAGACCGTGCTGAAGGAGAAGAACCTACTCCGATGACCGAACGAACCTTGTTCATCGTGAAGCCCGACGCCATGCAGAAGCGGGTGCTCGGGAAGATCCTCGCCATGATCGAGGCGAGCGGGCTCCAGATCGTCGCCGGGCGCATCCGCCGCCTCTCGACGGACGAGGCGGAGCGCTTCTACGCCGTGCACCGGGCGCGGCCGTTCTTCCCGGACCTCGTGAAGTTCATGACCTCGGGCCCGGTGTTCGTCGGCGTCCTCGAGGGCGACGACGCGATCCGCCGCTGGCGCGAGCTGATGGGCCCGACGGACTCGACGAAGGCGCCGAAGGGGACGGTGCGCGGCGAGTTCGGGACCGACGTCGAGAAGAACGCCTCGCACGGGTCGGACGCCGCCGCGACCGCGCGCGCCGAGATCGCGTTCTTCTTCCCGGGGCTCGAGCTGCCCGGGACGACGGCGGCGGCCTGACGCCGCGGGCGCGGCCTAGTCGGTCCAGTGCGAGAAGACGAAGTCCGTCTTCTCCCGGCTCTGATGGCAGCCGAAGCACTCGCCGGCGGGGTCCTTCACGACGGCGGCACCGTCGCCGGGCGCGAACGCCTGGAAGCCCCAGCCGCCGGTCTTCGGAAAGCGCGCGCGGTCCTTCACCATGACGGCCGTGACCTTCCGCGCCCCGGCGACGAAGGCGTGGTCCTGCTCGCTCGACTCGAAGAGGTCGAAGACGAAGGTCGTGCCGTCGGCGAACGGACCGCCGTGCCGGAGCGCGGGGAGGCCCGCGTCGTTCACGTAGACGTCGTGCATGCCGCCGAAGGCGCCGGCGAGCGGATGCCCGGGCAGGATCACCATCGTCTTCACGTGCGTCCAGTGCCGGTACTCGGTCGGCCGGGGCACGTCGGCGGCGGAGGCCGCGAGGGCCGTGGCGAGCGAGACGAGCGTCACGAGGGTTCGCATCCAGTCGTCCTCCTTGCGCGCCGGCGGCGCGCGGTGGTTCTGTAGGGGCGTGCGCGCGGCGAGTCCATTCGGCACCGTTCGCGCCCCCGGTGCCCGGAACGTGCCCAGGCGGGCCGCCGTGTCGATCGGCGACCCGGCGCCGCTCGGCTGCCGCTGGTCGCTCGCGATCGTCGCGACGCTGCTCGCCGGCCCCTGCCGCACGCTCGAGCTCCGGCGTCGGGTCGGCGGGATCCGCCTGAAGGTGCTGTCCGAGCGGCTGCGCGCGCTCGAGCGCGCGGGCTGCGTCGCCCGCACCGAGGCGCCCGGCTACCCGCGCCGCGTCTGGTACGCGCTCACGCCGACCGGCCGGCGGCTCGGGCCGGTCCTCCGGCCGTGGGCGGCCGCGGGCGTCGCGTGGGAGCTCGCGGAGATGGTCCTCAAGTGCCGCTGGACGAGCGAGATCGTCCTCGCGCTGCGCGCCGCGGCGCTCCGTCCGGCGGAGGTGCGGGCGCGGGTCCCGGGGCTCGGAAAGCGCCGGCTCTTCGCCCGCCTCGCGTGGCTCGAGGCGCGCGGCGTCGTCGAGCGGCGCGTCGTCCCGTCGCGACCGCCCGTTACGGTCCATCGGCTGACGCCGCGCGGGCGCCGGCTCGCGGCCGGGCTCGCGCGCGCCGCGGCGCGCGACCTCCTGGCGCTCGCCGCCGGGCGCGTGGCCGCGGGCCGCGTCGTCGTCCGTCGCCCGCCGCCGGCGTCCGGCGGGGCGCGCCGCGAGGCCGCGAGCGCGGGCTGACGCGCGGCACCGGGCTACGTCCCGCCGGCGAGCGCGAGCACGCGCTCCGTCGCGGCTGCGACGCGCGCCGCGTCCTCGCCGCGGACCGTGACGTGCCCGAGCTTCCGGCCGGGACGCGGCGTCTTGCCGTAGAGGTGGAGGTGCGCGCCGGGGAGCGCGAGCACGGCGGCGCGGTCGGGCAGCGTGCCGATCAGGTTCACCATCGCGACGTGGCCGACCGCCGCCGTGTCGCCGAGCGGCAGCCCGAGGATCGCGCGGACGTGGTTCTCGAACTGGCTCGTCGCCGCGCCCTCGATCGTCCAGTGTCCCGAGTTGTGGACGCGCGGCGCCATCTCGTTCGCGAGGAGCCGATCGCCCTGCTGGAAGAGCTCGACCGCGAGGACGCCCGTGTAGCGAAGCGCGTCGAGCACGCGGCGCGCGACGTCCTCGGCCGCGGCCTGGAGCCGGGCATCGAGCCGCGGCGCCGGCGCGACCGAGCGGCGGAGGATGCCCGCGCGATGGTGGTTCTCGACGACGGGCCAGAAGCGCGTCTCGCCGCACCGGCCGCGGACGGCGAGGATCGAGAGCTCGCGGTCGAAGGCGACGAAGGCCTCGAGGATGCACGCCGCGCCGTCCATCGCCGCCCATGCGGCGTCGACGTCCGCCGCGGCGCGCAGCACGATCTGCCCCTTCCCGTCGTAGCCGAGGCGCCGGGTCTTCAGGACCGCCGGGAGCCCGAGCCGGGCGACCGCCGCGTCCAGCTCCGCCCGGCTTCCGACCGCCGCCCACGCGGGCGTCGCGATCCCGAGCCGGCCGAAGAACCTCTTCTCCGCGAGCCGGTCCTGCGCCACCGCGAGGGCCGCCGGGGGCGGCAGCGCCGGACGGCGGGCGGCGAGGCGCTCCGCGGACGCGACCGGGACGTTCTCGAACTCGTACGTGACGACGTCGAGCCCCTCGGCGAAGCGGTCGAGCGCCGCCGCGTCGTCGTACGCGCCGCGGACGCACGTCGCGACGGCGGCGGCCGGCAGCTCGGGCTGCGGGTCGAGGATGCGGCAGTCGACCTCGAGCGTCCGGGCCGCGATCGCGAGCATCCGGGCGAGCTGGCCCCCGCCCAGGATGCCGACGATCACCGCGTCTCCTTGCGCGCGACGCCGCGCACCTGCGGGCGCACGACGCAGAGCGGAGGCACGGGCGGCACGGGCGTCTTCGGCTCGAGCGCGACGATCGTGAAGCCGGCCGCCCGGATCGCGCCGGCGACGTCGCGGTTCGGGTGGCAGCCGGCCGCGATCCGCCGCCAGAGCGGGGTCACGACGTCCTGGCCGAGCGCGCCGAGCCGGCTCGCGGAGCGGACGTGCTCGTAGAAGCGCAGCTCGCCGCCGGGGCGGAGCACGCGCCGCACCTCGGCGAGGGCGCGGGCCGGATCGGCGACCGTGCAGAGGACGAGCGTGCTCACGACCGTGTCGAAGAAGTCGTCGGCGAAGGGGAGGGACTCGGCGGGCGCGCGGCGGAGGTCGACGGCGACGCCCTGCTCCGCGGCGCGGCGCGCGGCGCGCGCGAGCATGAAGGGGTCGGGCTCGACCGCCCAGCGCTCCGTCGCCGCCGCGGTGTAGTAGGGAAGGTTCAACCCCGTCCCGCAGCCGATCTCGAGGACGCGCCCGCGCGCGCCGCCGACGACCGCCTCCCGCTCGGCGGCCATGAACCTGCGCTCGCCGGCCGCCATGAGGGAGTCGTAGACGGCCGCGAACCAGGGATGCCCGCCGGGCGCCGCGCCCTCAGCCATGCTCCACGCGTCGCGCCTCGGGGACGGCGGGCAGGGCCGTCGGCGCCGGCCGGTACGGCATGATCAACCAGAGGGCGACGTAGACGACGAGGCCGACGCCGCCGCTCACGAGCGTGCCGAGGACGAACGCGAGGCGGATCACCGTCACCGAGATGCCGAACTCGTCCGCGAGCCCGGCGCACACGCCGGCGATCTTCCGGCCCGTGCGCGAGCGGTACCACGGGCTCGTGAGCGGACTGCCCTCGACGAGGCTGCCGCAGTACCGGCACTTGACCGCCTCGGCGCGGATCTCCTCGGCGCAGTACGGACATCGCTTCGTCGGGACGTCAGGCATGAGACTCCTCCCGCCGCCGGCGCTGCCGCTCGGCGAGGAGCGGAATCGCGGCATAGCTCGCCGCGAGCAGCAGCGCCAGCAGCGTCGCGTAGCTGAAGACGAGATAGGCGCCGAGCGCCGGGGGCAGGACGGCGTCGAGGAGCCGCGCCGCCGCGCGGAGCACGACCACGTTCCAGACGACGATCGCGGGCAGAGGCACGAGCGCGGCGGCGATCGTGCGCGCGAGGCGAGGCGCCCGCACGTGGCGAGTGCGGGCGAGGAGCGGGCCCGCGGCCGCGGCGACGCGCCCCGCGAGCCCGGGCGGCGGCGCGGGCACCGCGTACGCCGCGAGCGTCCGGGCGATCTCCCGCGCGCGGACCTCGTCCGCCCCGCAGCGCGCGCACGCCGCGAGGTGCGCGCGAGCCCCGGCGTCGAGCGGCGCGCCGAGCGCGAGCGCGGTCGTGACCTCCTCGCAGTCCGTCATCGGCGTCCCAGCAGGCGGGCCGTCGCCTGGTGCAGTCGGCTCTTCACGGTTCCGCGCGGACAGCCGAGGATCTCGGCGACGTCCTCCTCCGGGAGATCGTGGTAGTAGCGCAGGACGAGGGCGCTCCGCTGCGCCTCGGGGAGCGCCGCGAGGAGCCGCGCGGCGTCGAGCGCGGCGTCCATGCGGGCGACGCCGTCGGTCCCGGCCGGGAGGGCGTCCACGAGCGCGGGATCGGCCGGCTCCGGCGGCCGCCGGCGGTGCCAGTCGCGGGCGAGGTTGACGGCGATCCGGAAGAGCCAGGTCGAGAAGCGCCGTCGCGGGTCGAAGCGCGCCGCGGCGCGGACGACCCGGAGCCACGTCTCCTGGTGGAGGTCGTCCACGTCGCGGCCGCCGGTGAGGCGCCAGAGCAGCTGGTGGAGGGCCGGCCCATGGCGGTCAACCAGCTCGGCGAGCGCACGCTCGTCGCCGGCCGTCACGGCGGCCATGAGCTCGGCGTCGCCCCGCATGCGCCCGCGGGCCGAGGTCTATCACGGTCGTGGATCTCCGGGCACGATGCGGTTCGCGCCCTCGCGCAGGCCGCGGACGGCGTCCTTCGCGCGGCCGAGCCCGCGCTCGAGCGGCGACTCCTCGCCCGCGCGGAAGGGAAGGAGGAGCCAGAGCGCGACGTACGCGACGACGCCGAGGAAGTGCACGAAGGCGAGGACGATGAAGGCGAGGCGGACGGCCGTCACCGGCAGGCCGAGCCCGCGCGCGACCGCGGCCGCGACGCCGGCGACGCGCCGATCGGGCTGATCGCGATACCAGAGCCCTCGCGCCGCGAGATCGCTCCGGCAGTGCGGGCAGCGGAGGGCGTCGGGGGCGACGTCCTCGGCGCAGTAGGGGCAGCGGCGCCCCGGGTGCTCCTCCATGGAAGATCCTCCTTTCCCACCTTGGTACGCCCCCCGCGGGCCGGAGGTTCACTCGCCGCGTGGCGCGGCGCCGCGGGCGCCGCTATAAGATCGGCCGATCGTGGATCGCCCGAACCTCCTCGACCTCGACCGGCCGGCCCTCGAGGCGTGGTGCGCCGCGCGCGGGGAGCCGCGGTGGCGCGCCGAGCAGGTGCTCGGCTGGCTCCACCGCCAGGGGGTGCGCGACCTGGACGCGATGACGAGCGTGTCCCGCGGGCTCCGCGAGGCCCTGGCGGCGGACTTCGTCCTCGCGCCGCTCGAGCCCGCGTTCGTGGCGGAAGCGCGCGACGGGACGCGGAAGCTCCTCTTCCACCTGCCCGCGAGCGCGGACGCGCGTGCGGCGTCGATCGAGAGCGTCCTCATCCCGCAGACCGATCGGCCGGGCGGCGCGCGCGACCGTCTCACGCTCTGCATCTCGACCCAGGCGGGCTGCGCGATGGGGTGCGCGTTCTGCGCGACGGCGCGCCTCGGCCTCGTTCGGAACCTGACGCCCGGAGAGATCACGGGGCAGGTGCGGGCGGGGATGGCGCTCGCCGCGCCGCGCCCGCTCACGAACGTCGTCCTCATGGGGATGGGCGAGCCGCTCCACAACTACGACGCCGTGCGCGCGGCGTGCGAGGTGCTCACGGCGGACTGGGGCTACGGCATCTCGCCCCGGCGGATCACCGTCTCGACGGTCGGGCTCGCGCCGGCGATCCCGCGCTTCATCGCCGAGACGCGCGTGAACCTCGCCATCTCGCTCTCCGCGACGACCGACGCGCAGCGCGCGCGGCTCATGCCCGTCGACCGGCGCTGGCCGCTCGCCGCGCTCCTCGACGCGTGCCGCGCCGTCCCGCTTCCGCGCCGCCGGCGGATCACGTTCGAGTACGTGATGCTGGGCGGCGAGAACGACACCGAGGCCGACGCGCACCGCCTCGTGCGCCTCCTGCACGGCCTCCGCGCCAAGGTGAACCTGATCCCCTTCAACCCCTTCCCCGGCGCTGGCTTCGTCCCGAGCCCGCGCGCGCGGATCGTCCGCTTCCAGGCGATCCTCCGCGCGCACGGGATGAACGCCACGATCCGCGAGAGCCGGGGGCAGGACATCCAGGCCGCCTGCGGGCAGCTCGCCGCCGCGCGCCCGGCCGCCTGACGTGCCGGGCATCGGCGTCGTCGTCAACCCGCACGCGAGGGGGAACCGCAACGGGACGGCGGCACGCGTGCAGCGGCTCGCCGAGGTCGTCGGGGCCGACGGCCTCGTCCGCATGACCGAGTCGCGGCCGGCGATCGAGGACGTGGCGCGCGAGTTCCACGACCGCGGCGTCGAGGTGCTCGCGATCTGCGGCGGCGACGGCAGCTACCACTGCACGCTCACCGGCTTCCGCCGCGTCTACGGCGACGCGGCGCTCCCGAGGATCCTCCCGCTCCGCGCGGGCACCATCAACTACATCGCGAACGCGACCGGCGGGCGGCGCGGCTCCCCGGAGTCGACGCTCGCGCGCGTGGTGCGGGACTGGCGCCGCGGCGGCACGTTCGAGACGACGGAGCGCGACCTCCTGCGCGTGAACGGGTCGGAGTACGGCTTCGTCCTGTCCTTCGGGACGGCGGTCAACTACCTCCGCGCGTACTACGCGCTCGAGAAGCAGGGGCCGGTGCGGGCCGCGCGTCTCCTCGGACGTCTCATCGTGTCCGCGATCGCCGGGACGCACATCTCCCGTGCCGTCTTCCAGGCCGTCGGCGCGGACGTCGAGTCCGACGGGCTCCCGGTGCCATTCCGGCAGTTCACGTTCTTCTTCGCCGCGACCGTCGATCGGATCGCGCTCGGCTTCCGGCCGACGTACCTCGCGACGCGGAAGCCGGGCTACATGCACGTCGTCGGGGGGCCCGTGGCCGCGACGCGGCTCATCCGCCGGGCGGTTCGCATCTACCGCGGCTTCCCGACGGGCGAACCGGCGCTCTACGACAGCCTCGCGCGCCACCTGGTCGTGCGCTTCTTCAAGCCCGAGCACTGGATGCTCGACGGCGACATCCTCCCCCCGGCGGAGCGGCTCGAGGTGGACGTGCCGTGCCGCGTGACGCTCATTCGCGGCTAGGCGCCCGCCCGAGCCGCTGCCCGCCGGCAGAAGGGGTCAGGCGGCGATCGGGATGCGCTTCACACGGCCGCGCGCCGTCGCGGCCTTCGGCAGCCGGACCCGGAGCACGCCGTTCTTGAACTCGGCGGACACCCGGTCCGCATCGACCTCGCACGGGAGCGGGATCGACCGTTCGAAGGCGCCGTACGCGCGTTCGTGCCAGCCACGCGCCCGATCCTCGCGCTCTTCGCGCTTCTCGCCCTTCACGACGAGCGACTGGTCGGCGAGCTGCACCTCGAAGTCCTTCTCCTCGAGGCCCGGCAGGTCGGCCGTCACCCGCACCTCGTCCTCCGTCTCCTCGACGTCGACGCGCGGGGTGAACGTGCTCCACGCGTCGGCCATGGACACCGGCAGGTCGAAGCCGCGCCAGAAGTCCTCGAAGAGCCGATTCATCTCGCGCTGGAGGGACGTGAAGACGTCCTCCTCGCGCCGGACCGGCACGCTGCGGGTGCGCCCGCGCTGGAAGAGGGTCGGGAGTGCCATCCACCTCACCTCCTTTCTTCTGATCTCAGATCGCCGGTGTTCGTAAGTCGCCGAGGCTCGCTGTCAAGATCGCCGGCGTGGCGGCGCTGCACCGGGCGCCGTCGCCCTCGCACCCGCGCCGGACGGTGCCGCGTCGGGTGCGCGGCGTCGCCGGGGCGCCGCGCGCCGCCTTGCACTCGGCCCCGATTTCCCTACAGTGCCGCCCGTCATGGCGGAGCGCACCCTCGGCGTCCTCGGCGGAAGCGGCCTCTACGAGCTCCCGGGCCTCGCGGGTGTCGAGCGCCTCCGCTTGACGACACCCTTCGGCGACCCGTCCGACGAATTCGTCGTGGGCACGCTCGCCGGGACGCGGCTCGTCTTCCTGCCCCGCCACGGGCGCGGGCACCGGCTCCTCCCGACGGAGCTCAACTTCCGCGCGAACGTCTACGGCATGAAGCAGCTCGGCGCCGAGTGGATCGTGTCGGTGAGCGCCGTCGGGTCGCTCAAGGAGGCCATCGCGCCGGGGCACGTCGTCGTGCCGGACCAGTTCATCGACCGGACGCGGCAGCGCGTCTCCACGTTCTTCGGGCGGGGCGTCGTCGCGCACGTGCAGTTCGCCGACCCCCTCTGCCCGAACCTCTCCCGCGCGCTCGTCGCCGCGGCGCGGGCCGAGGGCGCGACCGTCCATCCGACCGGTACGTACGTCTGCATGGAGGGTCCGCAGTTCTCGACCCGCGCCGAGTCGAACCTCTACCGGAAGTGGGGCGCCGACGTGATCGGGATGACGAACCTCCAGGAGGCGAAGCTCGCCCGCGAGGCGGAGATCTGCCTCGCGACGCTCGCCCTCGCGACCGACTACGACTGCTGGAACACGGTCCACCGCGACGTGCAGATCGAGGACGTCCTCCGCGTCCTCGCCGCCAACGTCGACCTCGCGCGGCGTGTCGTGGCGCGCGTGGCGGCGGCGCTCCCGCCGCGGACGGGCTGCCCGTGCCCGACCGCGCTCGAGAACGCGATCATCACCGACCGGGCCGCGATTCCGGCCGCGGTGAAGCGCGACCTCGCCGTCATCGCGGGGAGGTGCCTGTGAGGCCGGGCCGCATCGTCGTCACCGGCTCGATCGCCTTCGACTACCTGATGACGTTCCCGGGCCGCTTCCTGGACGTCATGGTGCCGGACCGGCTGCACCGGATCTCGGTGTCGTTCCTCGTGCGCGACATGCGCCGCGTCGAGGGCGGCTGCGGCGCGAACATCGCCTACGGCCTCGCCCTCCTCGGTGCGGAGCCCATGCTCATGGCGACGGCCGGTCCCGACGCCTCCGCGTACCGGAGCCGCCTCGAAGCCGCCGGCGTCGACGTCACCCACGTGAAGCTCTGCGAGGACGTGTTCACCGCGTCGTTCTTCGCGAACACGGACGAGGACCAGAACCAGATCTGCACCTTCTACGGCGGCGCGATGAGCCGCGCGGCCGAGCTGTCCTTCCGGAGCCTCGACCCGGCCGGGATCGGCCTCGTCGTCATCTCGCCGAACGACCCGGTCGCGATGGCCCGCTACGCCGCCGAGTGCCGCGCGCTCGGCATCCCGTTCCTCTACGACCCGAGCCAGCAGGTCTCGAGCCTCTCGGGCGAGGAGATGCTCGCGTGTCTCGAGGGCGCCGCGATCTTCATCGGCAACGAGTACGAGCTCGGCATCGTCGAGAAGAAGACGGGACTGGGCGAAGCCGAGATCCTCGCGCGCGTCCCGGTCGTCATCATCACGCGGGGGGCGGAAGGCTCGACGATCGCGCTCCGCGGCGGGACGCCGGAGGCGCCGCACGGGGCGACCACCATCCGCGTGCCGGCGGCGGCGGTCCGGGACGTGCCGCTCGACCCGACCGGCGTCGGCGACGCGTACCGCGCGGGGCTCCTCGCCGCGCGCCGCGTCGGGCTCCCGTGGGAGACGGCGGGGAAGGTGGGAGCGGTCGCCGCGGTGTACGCGCTCGAGACGATCGGCCCGCAGCCGGCGCCCTACTCGCTCGCCGACTTCGCCGCCCGCTATGCCGCGAGCTTCGGGCCCGACGACGGCCTCGCGCGGCTCGGCGGAGCGAAGTGACGTGGCGTCGGCGCCGGAGCTGACGGTCGTGCTCCCGGTCTACAACGAGGCCGGGAACGTGGTACCGCTCCTCGCCGAGCTCGGCGACGTGCTCGGCGGGCTCGGCCGCACGGCCGAGGTGATCGCGGTGGACGACGGCAGCACCGACGACACCTTCGGCGAGCTCTCGGCCGCGCGCGCGACGCATCCCTGGCTCCGTATCGTGCGCCTCGCGCGCAACTACGGGCAGACGCCGGCGCTCGCCGCCGGCATCGAGCACGCGCGCGGCGAGGTGATCGTCACGATGGACGCCGACCTCCAGAACGACCCGCGCGACATTCCGCGGCTGCTCGCCCGGCTCGCGCCCGACGTCGACGTCGTGAACGGCTGGCGCCACCCGCGCCGCGACCCGTGGCTCACCCGCCGCCTGCCGTCCGCGCTCGCGAACCGGCTGATCAACCTCGTCACGGGCACGGCGCTCCACGACTACGGCTGCACGCTCCGCGCCATGCGGGGACACGTCGCGAAGGAGCTCCAGCTCTACGGCGAGCTGCACCGCTTCATCCCGGCGCTCGCGGCCGACGTGGGCGCGCGCATGGTCGAGATCCCGGTGCACCACCGGCCGCGGACGATCGGCCGCTCGAAGTACGGGCTCTCGCGGACGCTCCGCGTGCTCCTCGACCTCTTGACCGTCAAGTTCCTCTCCGGCTTCGCGACGCGGCCGATCCAGCTCTTCGGGCTCTTCGGGCTCTGCTGCGCGGCCGTCGGCGCCGCGCTCACCGCCTGGCTCGGCTGGAACAAGCTCGTGCTGGGCGAGAAGATCGGCGGGCGGCCGCTCCTCCTCCTCGCCGTGCTCCTCGTCATCGTCGGGATCCAGTTCGTGTCGATCGGGCTCCTCGGCGAGATGATGGTGCGCACGTACCACGAGTCGCAGGCGAAGCCGATCTACCGCGTGCGCGAGATCGTCGAAGCGAGCGAGCCGCCGCACTCCGCACGGCACGTGCCGGTGCAGAGCATCTCGTCGGCGTGAATTGAATTGACTTCGACGGATCTCGTCGGTATGCCTGGCCGCCCATGAAGCTCTGCGTCGTCGGCACCGGCTACGTCGGGCTCGTCGCCGGCACCTGCTTCGCGGAGAGCGGCAACGACGTCGTCTGCGTCGACAACGTCGTGGCGAAGATCGAAGCGCTGCGCCAGGGCGCCGTGCCGATCTACGAGCCCGGCCTGGAGGAGCTGATCCGCCGCAACGTGAAGGAGGGACGGCTCTCCTTCTCGACCGACCTCGGCGACGCGGTCCGCCGGAGCCTCGTCTGCTTCGTCGCCGTCGGCACGCCGGAAGGCAACGACGGCGGGGCCGACCTCTCCGCGGTCTTCGCCGTCGCGCGCGAGATCGCCCGGACGATGGACGGGTACCGCATCGTCGTCACGAAGAGCACCGTGCCCGTCGGCACCGCCGCGCGCATCCGGGAAGAGATGGCCGCGGGCACGACGCACCCGTTCGACGTCGTCTCGAACCCCGAGTTCATGAAGGAGGGGGCGGCGATCGAGGACTTCATGAAGCCCGATCGCGTCGTGATCGGTGCGACGAGTGCTCGCGCCGTCGACGTCATGCGGGAGCTCTACGAGCCCTTCGTCCGCACCGGCAACCCGATCCTCGTGATGGACAACGCGAGCGCGGAGATGACGAAGTACGCGGCGAACGCGCTCCTCGCGGCGCGCATCTCGTTCATGAACGAGATCGCGAACCTCTGCGAGCGCGTCGGAGCCGACGTCGACCAGGTGCGGCGGGGCATCGGCTACGACCGGCGCATCGGGCACCACTTCCTCTTCCCCGGCGTCGGATACGGCGGCTCGTGCTTCCCGAAGGACGTACAGGCCGTCATCCACACCGCGCGGCAGAACGGCATGGGGTTCCCGCTCCTCGCCGCCGTCGAGGACGTGAACGAGGCGCAGAAGCGACGGCTCGTCGACAAGGTCGTCGCGGAGTTCGGCGCGGACCTCCGCGGGCTGCGCTTCGCCGTCTGGGGGCTCGCGTTCAAGCCGCGGACGGACGACATGCGCGAGGCGCCCGCGCTCACGATCGTCGAGGGGCTGCTCGCCCGTCACGCCGAGGTCGCCGTGCACGATCCCGAGGCGCTCACCGAGGCGCGCCGGCACTTCGGCGAGCGCGTCACGTATCATCGCCTCAACTACGACGCGCTCCGCGACGCCGACGCCCTCCTGATCGTCACGGAGTGGAGCGAGTTCCGGCGGCCGGACTTCCCGCGGATGAAGTCGCTGCTCCGGCGCCCGATCATCTTCGACGGCCGGAACCTCTACGAGCCGGACGTCATGCGGGAGCACGGCTTCAGCTACTTCCCGATCGGGCGCGCCGTCGTGCGCGCGGGGAGCTAGGCGGCGTGGCGCGGATCATCGTCACGGGCGGAGCCGGCTTCATCGGGTCGCACCTCTGCGAGCGCTTCCTCGCCGAGGGAGACGACGTCATCTGCATGGACAACCTGCTCACCGGCTCGGCGGACAACATCGCGCACCTCTTCTCCGAGAAGCGCTTCACGTTCATCCAGCAGGACGTGACGACGTACATCTACGTGAAGGGGCCCGTCGACGCGATCCTCCACTTCGCGTCGCCGGCGAGCCCCGTCGACTACCTCGAGCTGCCGATCCAGACGCTCAAGGTGGGGTCGCTCGGCACGCACAAGGCGCTCGGCCTCGCCAAGGAGAAGAACGCGCGCTTCCTCCTCGCGTCGACCTCCGAGGTGTACGGCGACCCGCTCGTCCACCCGCAGAACGAGGACTACTGGGGCAACGTGAATCCGATCGGGCCGCGCGGCGTGTACGACGAGGCGAAGCGCTTCGCCGAGGCGCTCACGATGGCGTACCATCGGACGCACCGGGTCGCGACGCGCATCGTCCGCATCTTCAACACGCACGGGCCGCGGATGCGTCTCAACGACGGCCGTGTCGTCCCGAACTTCATCTCGCAGGCGCTCCGGAACGAGCCGATCACCGTCTACGGCGACGGCTCCCAGACGCGGAGCTTCTGCTACGTGTCGGACCTGGTCGAGGGCATCGTCCGGCTGCTCCGCTCGGACCACTCGGGGCCGGTGAACTGCGGCAACCCGACCGAGGTGACGATCCTCCAGTTCGCCGAACGCATCAAGGCGCTCACCGGCTCGAAGAGCGAGATCGTCTACCGCCCGCTCCCGGAGGACGACCCGAAGGTCCGCCAGCCCGACATCGCGCGCGCGCGGAAGCTCCTCGGCTGGGAGCCGAAGGTCGGGCTCGACGAGGGCCTCCGGCGCACGATCGAGTACTTCCGCGAGAAGGTGCCGGTGAAGGCATGAAGATCCTCGTCACCGGCGGCGCGGGCTTCATCGGATCGCACGTGGTGGACGCGTACCTCGACGCCGGCCACGAGGTGATCGTCGTCGACGACCTGTCGACCGGGCACCGGGAGAACCTGAACCCGAGGGCCCGCTTCGTGCAGCTCGACATCACCGACCCGAAGGTGGTCGAGCTGATCCGCGACGAGCGGCCCGCGGCGCTCAACCTCCACGCCGCGCAGATGGACGTCCGCCGCTCCGTCGCCGACCCGCTGTTCGACGCGCGGGTGAACGTCCTCGGGACGATCAACCTCTTCGAGGCGGCGCGGAAGGCGAACGTGCGCCGCATCCTCTTCGTGTCCTCGGGCGGCGCCGTGTACGGCGAGCAGGAGCGGTTCCCGGCCGCGGAGGACCACCCGACGAACCCGCTCAGCCCCTACGGGGTGTCGAAGCGGGCGGGCGAGCTGTACGCCTCCTTCTACCAGGCCGAGTACCAGATCCCGTTCGTCGCGCTCCGCTACGCGAACGTGTACGGGCCGCGCCAGGACCCGCACGGCGAAGCGGGCGTCGTCGCGATCTTCAGCGGGAGGATGCTCCGGGGCGAGGCGGTCACGATCAACGGCGACGGCCGGCAGACGCGCGACTACGTCTTCGTCGGCGACGTCGTCCGCGCGAACCTCCTGGCGCTCGAGAGCCGCGCGACCGGGCCGTTCAACATCGGGACCGGGAAGGAGACCGACGTGAACGAGCTCGCGCGCCTCCTGCTCGACGCGGCCGGCAGCCGCTCCGAGGTGCGCCACGGCCCGGCGAAGCCCGGCGAGCAGCGCCGCAGCGTCGTCGACCACGGGCGGGCCGAGCGCGAGCTCGGGTGGCGGCCGGAGGTGCCGCTCGCCGACGGGCTCCGGCGCACGGTCGACTGGTTCCGCGCGCGCGGGGCGAAGTAGGGCGGGGCCGCCGCCGGGCGCCCGCAACGCAACGGCGCGCGTGTTGCCCGGATGGCCGTAGGCTCGACGCCGCTCCGGTCGTTCGATTCGTCGTGCCTCGCTTGCTCCGTTCGCGGCCGCCCCGTAGATTCATGGGAATTTGGACCCCGCGCGCATCCGCAACTTCTCGATCATCGCCCACATCGACCACGGCAAGTCGACGCTCGCCGACCGGCTGCTCGAGGCGACGGGCACCGTCTCGAAGCGCGAGATGGCCGAGCAGTTCCTGGACGACATGGACCTCGAGCGCGAGCGCGGCATCACGATCAAGGCGCGCGCGGTCCGCCTGAACTACAGGGCGCGCGACGGCCGGGGCTACGTCCTCAACCTGATCGACACGCCCGGCCACGTCGACTTCACGTACGAGGTGTCGCGGAGCCTCGCGGCCTGCGAGGGGGCGATCCTCGTCGTCGACGCCTCGCAGGGCGTCGAGGCGCAGACCGTCGCGAACGTCTACCTCGCGCTCGACAACGACCTCGCGATCGTCCCCGTGCTGAACAAGATCGACCTGCCGAGCGCCGAGCCCGAGAAGGCGCGCCGCCAGATCGAAGACATCATCGGCCTCGACGCGTCGCACGCGATCCTCGCGAGCGCGAAGGAGGGGATCGGCACCGACGAGATCCTCGAGGCGATCGTCCGCGACGTGCCGCCCCCGCGGGGTGACGCCGCGAGGCCGACGACGGCGCTCGTCTTCGACTCCTGGTTCGACCCGTATCACGGCGCCATCGTGCTCGTCCGCGTCTTCGACGGCACGCTCCGGAAGGGGCAGCGCATCCGCCTCATGGCGACCGGGAAGGAGTTCCTCGTCACCCGCCTCGCCGTCCTCGCGCCCCGGGCAGTCGAGGTGCCCGCGCTCGGGCCGGGCGAGGTCGGCATCCTCTCGGCCGGGATCAAGGAGGTGCACGACACGAAGATCGGCGACACGGTGACCGACGCGGAGCGCCCGGCGGCGGCGCCCCTCCCGGGCTTCCGGCCCGTGAAGCCGATGGTGTTCAGCGGCCTCTATCCGGCGGAGTCCGCGGACTACGACGCGCTCCGCGACGCGGTCGAGAAGCTGCGCCTGAACGACGCGTCGTTCACGTACGAGCCGGAGACCTCCCTCGCGCTCGGCTTCGGCTTCCGCTGCGGCTTCCTCGGGCTCCTGCACCTCGAGATCGTGCAGGAGCGGCTCGAGCGCGAGTTCGGCCTCTCGCTCATCACGACCGCGCCGACCGTCGCCTACCGGGTGGTCACGCGGAGCGGCGAGGCGCTCGTCATCGACAGCCCCGCGAAGCTCCCGCCGCCCCTCCAGGTCGACCACATCGAGGAGCCGTTCATCAAGGCGACGATCCACCTCCCGACCGAATTCGTCGGGAACGTGCTGGCGCTCTGCGAGGAGCGGCGCGGGAAGCAGGTCGAGCTCCGCTATCTCGGCGAGACCCGCGTCATGCTCGTCTACGAGCTGCCGCTCGCGGAGATCGTCGTCGACTTCTACGATCGCCTGAAGTCGATGACGCGCGGCTACGCCTCGATGGACTACGAGTACCTCGACTTCCGCGCCTCCGACCTCGTGAAGCTCGACATCCTCATCAACGGCGACCCGGTCGACGCGCTCTCCGTCATCGTCCACCGCGACAACGCGTACGTCCGCGGCCGCGACCTGACGCAGCGCCTGCGCGAGCTGATCCCCCGGCAGATGTTCGAGGTCGTCATCCAGGCGGCGATCGGTGCGAAGGTGATCGCCCGCGAGACCGTGAAGGCGATGCGGAAGAACGTCACCGCGAAGTGCTACGGCGGCGACATCACGCGCAAGCGCAAGCTCCTCGAGAAGCAGAAGGAAGGGAAGAAGCGGATGAAGCAGGTGGGCCGCGTGGAGATCCCCCAGGAAGCGTTCCTCGCGGTGCTGAAGGGTGGCGGGTGAACGCGGCGTCGTCTATCATGCGCCGTCATGGCTAGTCCGGATCCCCGCGTGCGGGGCCTGCCGAGCGCCCCCGCGGGGAAGCGGAAGTCGACCGTCCGCGAGTATGCGGAAGCGCTCGTCGTCGCCCTGCTCCTCGCGCTCGTCGTCCGGACGTTCGTCGTGCAGGCGTTCAAGATCCCGTCCGGCTCGATGCTCCCGACGCTCCAGATCGGCGACCACATCCTGGTCAACAAATTCGTCTACGGGGCGCGTCTCGAGATCCCGCTGACGCAGATCTCGCTCGGCCGGCTGCCCGGCCTGCGGAAGCCGCGTCCGGGCGACGTGATCGTCTTCATCTGGCCGAAGGACCGCTCGAAGGACTTCATCAAGCGCGTGATCGCGGTCGAAGGCCAGACGATCGAGATCCGCAACCGGCAGGTGCTGATCGACGGCCGGCCGTGGGACGACCCGCACGCGACGCACGTCGAGCGGCGCGCCCCAGGGGCCGACAGCTACGGCCCCTTCACCGTCCCGCCCGACCACGTGTTCGTGATGGGCGACAACCGCGACCAGAGCTACGACTCCCGCTTCTGGGGGCCGGTGCCGATCGCCGACATCAAGGGGGAGGCACTCATCATCTACTGGTCGTGGGACGGGCCCGACCAGTGGGTGCGCTGGGAGCGCATCGGGCGGCTCGTCTACTGACCTGGTCGCGGGCTCAGCGCCCGCGCGCGAGGAGCTCCGCGAGCGCCGCGTTGAAGGCGTCCGGCTCTTCGAGGTGCGGCGTGTGCCCGCTGCCCTCGAACGCGACGAGCTTCGCGCCCGGGATGTGCGTCGCGAGGTACTCGCCGCCGGCGAACGGGAGGAGGTCGTCGTGACGCCCGTGGAGGACGGCGGCCGGAACCCGCAGCGCCTTCAGGTGCGGGCGCAGGTCCGCCGCGAACAGGCCCTCGGCGGCCGCGCGCGCGACCGCGGGAGGCGTCTTCTGCATCTCGGTCGCCGCCCACGTCGCGTGGAGCGACGCGGCGCCGTCCTTGAAGCAGCGTGCGGCGAAGGCGCGGACGTAGCCGCGGAAGTCCGCGTCGATGGCCTCCAGCACGGCGGCCGCCGTCTCCGGCTTCGCGAGCGGGTTCTTCGGGTCGGTGAGCGCGCCCGGCGTCGTCCCGACGAGCCCGAGCGCGCTCGCGCGCTCGCCGAGCCGCCGCGCGAGCTCCATCGCGACGACGCCGCCGAGCGACCACCCGACGACGGCGATCTTCGCCGTGCCGAGCGTCCGGACGAGGTGCTCGAGGTCGGCGGCGAGCTGCGCCGGCGTGTAGCCCGTGCGGGGACGCGAGGACTCGCCGTGGCCGCGGAGGTCGACCGTGACGACCGTGAAACGGTCGCGCAGCACGTGCACCTGGCGCGCCCAGAAGGTGCGGTTGCACATCCATCCGTGGATCAACAGGACCGGCGGACCGCTCCCCGCGCGGTCGTAGCGCAGCGAGAGGCCGGCGTGGGACAGGAACGGCATCGCGCGCTCGTACCGCACGGCCGTGGAGCGGGCAAGCGCGCGGCGGCGTGCTTGAACCCGCGCCGAGCGGCGACCATGCTGAGGGCGTGAGCTTCTCCGAGCCCTTCCCGCACACGGAGGTGGCCGTGCGGATCGCGGTGAGCCTCGGGGTCGGGCTCCTCGTCGGCCTCGAGCGCGAGTGGGCGCACAAGGAGATCGGCGTCCGGACGTTCGCCATCACGGCGCTCCTCGGGGCGCTCGCAACCATGCTCGATCCGTCGCTCCTCGTCGCGGCGCTGCTCGGCGCGCTCCTCCTCGTCGCCTTCGTCAACGTGCAGAGCCTGCTGCGCGACCGTTCGCTCGAGCTGACGACGTCCGTCGCGCTCCTCGTCACGCTGCTCCTCGGCGCGCTCACCGGCCTCGGCCACTTCTTCACGGCCGTCACGTCCGCGATCGCGATGACGATGCTCCTCGCGTGGAAGCTCGAGCTCGCCCGCTTCGCCGGCGATCTCCAGCCGGAGGAGATCCGCAGCGCGGTGCTCCTCGGCCTCCTGAGCTTCGTCATCTACCCGCTGCTGCCGGATCGGTTCGTCGATCCGTGGGCGCTCCTCAACCCGCGCGAGGCGTGGGTGATGGTGGTCGTGATCGCGGGCATCGGGTTCGGGAACTACTGGCTTCTCCGGCTCTACGGTCCGCGCGGGACGTACTACGCGGCCTTTCTCGGCGGCCTCGTGAACAGCACCGCCGCGACGGCCGAGCTCACCCGCGCCTTCGACGGGAAGTCGGGGACCGCGAGCCTCGCCGTGCCGGTGCTGCTCGTCACGGTCGTCGCCATGTTCGCACGCAACCTCCTCATCCTCGCCATCTTCGCGCCCGCGGCCGTCCGCCTGGCGGCGCCGCCGCTCGCGACCATGGCGCTCGCCGTCTCGGCCTGGGTGTGGCTGCGCGCGGACCGCGCCCGGATGCGGACCCTCCAGCTCGGCCTGTCTTCGCCCGTGTCGCTCGGGCGCGTGCTCGGCTTCGCCGTGATCTTCCTCGTGATCGCGTCTGCCGGCACGCTCGTGCAGCGGTACTTCGGCGGCCTCGGCTTCCTGCTCCTCAGCGCGGTCGGTGGGGTCGTGAGCAGCGCGAGCACGACGGCGACCGCGGCCGCCCTCGTCGTGGCGCGCCGGATCACCCCCGAGACGGCGGCCGTCGCCGCCGTGCTCACCTCCGTGGCGAGCGCGTTCGCGAACCTCCCCGTCGTGTACTGGGGCACGAAAGACCGCGGCGTGCTGCGCGGGCTCGCGGGCAGCTCGACGGCCGTCGTGCTCCTCGGCCTCGGGGTGCTGGCGCTCGCCTGGCGCGGGTGGTGAGCCCGAGGCACCCGCGCGCGCCGTTTCGCGCCGGCGTCGGCGGTGCTAAGCAGGACGCGATGCCGTGGCGCTTCGCGAACCGCGTCGCCGTCGTGACCGGCGGCGCCTCCGGCATCGGGGCCGCGACGGCGCGGGCGCTCGCCGCCGAGGGCGCCGCCGTCGTCGTCGTCGACGTCGACGAGGCGCGGGGCGCCGCGGTGGCCCGCGAGATCGGCGGCGAGAGCCTCGGCGTCGACGTCGCCGACGGCCCGGAGCTGACCCACGCGATCGGGCACGTGGGCCGCGCGCACGGGCGGCTCGACGTCCTCGTCACGAGCGCGTTCGCGGCGTCGTTCGGGTCGATCGAGAGCCTCGGGCGCGCCGAGTGGGACCGGACGATCGCGGTGACGCTGACGGGCGTGTTCACGGCGCTCCGCGCCGCCGTGCCCTTCATGCGCGAGCGCGGGTACGGCGCCGTCGTGAACGTCGCGTCCGTGTCCGGGCTCGCGGGCGATCGGGGCCTCTCGGCGTACAACGCGGCGAAGGCCGGCGTCGTGAACCTGACGCGCGCGGCCGCGCTCGAGCTCGCCGCCGCGGGCATCCGCGTGAACGCGGTCTGCCCCGGCCTGGTCGACACGCCGGCGCTTCGCCGGGCCCTCGCGCGCCTGCCCGCGGACGAGGCGCCGGTCCGCGCCGCCGTGCCCGCCGGACGCTTCGGGCGCGCCGACGAGGTCGCGCGGGCGATCTGCTTCCTCGCCTCCGACGACGCCTCGTACGTGACGGGGGCGACCCTCGTCGTCGACGGCGGCCTCACCGCCGCGACCGGCATTCCGGATCTCGTCCCGGGGACCTGAGCGATGAACGAGTACGACCGCGTGCGCGGGGAATGGCAGTCGGTGGCCGCGGGCTGGCGGCGGTGGGAGCCGCTCCTCCAGTCCTTCACCTGGCCGATCGCCCTCCGGATGGCGGGCGCGGCGGGCATCGCGGCCGGGCAGCGCGTCCTCGACGTCGGCTGCGGCATCGGCGACCCGACGCTCCAGGTCGCCGTGCTCGTCGGCCCGCACGGGCGCGTCGTCGGGATCGACGTCGCGGAAGACATGGTCGCGACCGCGCGCGACCGCGCGGCGGCGCTCGGCCTCGCGCACGTCGAGTTCCGTGCGGCCGACGTGCTGAGCGAGCCCTTCGCGCCCGAGTCGTTCGACGCGGTCCTCGGCCGCTGGAGCCTCAACTACGTCGCCGACGTGCCGGGGGCGCTCGCCCGGCTGCGCGCGGCGCTCGTCCCCGGCGGGCGCATCGCGCTCGCGGCGTGGGCGCCGCCGGCGGTGAACCCGTGGATCACGGTGCCGATGGACGCGACCGCGCGCATCCGCCCGCTCCCGCCCGTCGACCCGGCGGCCCCCGGCGGCTTCCACCTCTCCGAGGACGGCGCCCTCGCACGCGCGCTCGTCGGGGCGGGCTTCCAGGCGGTCGGGCAGGAGCGCGTCCAGCTCTCGCTCTTCGCGCGCGACCCGGCGGAGTACTGGACGATGATGGGCGACGTCGAGGGGCCGCTGGCGCCGCTCCTCGCGAAGCTCTCGGCCGAGGAGCGCGCGCGCGTCGCCCGCGACGTCGCGGACGGGATCGCGCGCTACCGCGTCGGCGACGTGTACCGGATCCCGGCCCAGGCGCAGCTCGCCTGGGGACGGGTGTAGCCGCTCCGCGTTCCGCGGCCAGCGATCCCGCCCGGCTTCCGTCGTCCCGCCGGCGCGCCTATCGCGGGCGCATGTGGCGGACCGTCCTCGTCGGGGCCGGTCTCCTCGCCGCGACGGCGAGCGGCACCGGCGCGCGCGGCATGCGCGACGCCGCCGACGCCGAGGCGCACCGCCGCGTGCAGGCGCGCCGGACCGCCGACTTGGGCGCCCTCGCGCGCGACGGCGTCGCGTTCGGCGCGGCCTGCGCGGGCGGCGGCCGCCGCGATCCGCTCTGCGCGCCGCCGCGGTCCCTCAGCCCCGGAGGTCGAAGACGTTGAGCCGCCCCTCGGCCCGCACGCGGCCGCGGCGTCCGATCGGCTCCTCGCGCTCCATCGCCTCGAGGAGCGCCCGATCCCGCGGCGTGACGGCGACGAAGCGCCGGCCGTCCTCGAGCCGGCCGATCGCGATCCCGCGCTCGGGCGCCCCGTCGCGGCCGTGCGCGACGGTGTAGGTCTCGAGGACGGCCGGCCCCTCCGGCGCCTCGGCGATCTCGGGATGCGGGAGCGCGTCCACCCACGCCTGGAGCGCGGGGCCGCCGGCGCGGCGCCAGCCCGCGGGCGGCGGCGTCCCGGCGTAGAGGCCGAGCCCGTGCTTCGTCATGTTCCAGCCGAGCGCGTGCGCGAGCGCGAAGGCGTCGCGCTCCGCGCGGAGCCGATCGAGAAGCACGACGAGCGCGTGCGTCGTGTAGTCGTTCCCCGGCCCGCCGAACCAGGGGAGCGCCCCCGTCACGGTGAGCGGCCGCGGGTCGTCCGGCGAGAGCCCGAGCATCGCCGCGGAGAGGCGCGGAGCGATCGGGAAGCAGCTGTAGAGGTCGAGGAGGCGGATCTCGTCGAGCGCGACGCCCGCCGTCGCGAGGAGCTCCGCGGCCGCGCGCCGCATGCCGGGAAGGCTCACGTAGTCGACCCGGTCCTGCACGTACCAGAGCTCGGTCACGTCGACGCCGGCCCAGGGGTACATCCAGCGCGCGGGCGCGAGCCCGAGGCGGCGCGCGGCGGCCTCGCTCGCGAGGAGGAGCGCGGCGCCCTGGTTCACCTCGATGATCGCGTTCATGAACTTCGGGTACGGAAAGCCGATCATCCGGTTCTCGGCGGTCACCGTGTCGATCTCGGCGGCGCTCTTCCCGTCGCGGAACCACGCGTACGGGTTCTCGGCCGCGATCGCCGCGCAGCGGGCGCCGAACTGGGCGAGCTCGGCGCGGTGCGCCGCGATCGAGAGCCCGCGCGCGGCCCGCCACGCGTTCTCGAAGAGCGGATAGGTGTCGATCGGGCGCGCGGCGCCGTGGCGGATCTCGAGGTCGCTCATGCCGAACCGGCCGTCGCCCCAGAGCGGCTCCGTCCGCTCGCGCGGCGGCGTCCATTCGGGTGTCCGTCCGGCTTTGCCGAACGCGCGCATCGTGTGCCACGCCTCCGCGCCCGCCACGAGCGTCACCTCGCTCCGCCCCGCCGCGATGTCGTCGCAGAGGCGGTTCACGAGCGACTGCGGGGTGTTGCCGCCGATGTGCGTGTTGATCCGACGCCCCGGGCCGCAGCCCAGGCGGTCGGCGAGGAGGCCGGCCGCGTCGCCGTAGCTCCAGCAGATGACGTTCACGACGGCGACCGTGTCGACGGCCGCGAGGAGCGCCCGTCCGCCGCCGGCGTCGTCGGCGGCGCGCGTGGCCGCCTCGACCATGAGCGCGAGCGGCTCGCGGCCGGCGAGCGGGTCGGCCGGCCGGTCCGTCGTCTGGCCGCCGCCGACGACCACGGGGAGCGGGCGGGTCCGTTCCACTGGCATGTGCCATCCTCGCGTGGTACGCCGGACGACGCAAGGATTTCCGGCGCGATGCTCCGCACGACCATCTGCGACCTCTTCGGCACCGAGCACCCGGTCATTCTGGCCGGCATGGGCGGGGTGTCGATGGCGCCGCTCGTCGCCGCCGTCTCCAACGCGGGCGGCCTCGGCGTGATGGGCGCCGCGAACCTCTCCCCCGAGGGCCTCCGGGAGGAGATCCGCCGGACGAAGGCGCTCACCGACAAGCCCTTCGCGGTCGACCTCCTCGCGCCGCTCGAGGCGATGATCGAGCCGTTCCTCCCCGTGCTCTACGAGGAGGACGTGCGCATCTTCGTCGCGGGGCTCGCCGTGCCCGAGAAGCACGTCGCGGAGATGAAGCGCCGCGGAATGAAGATCATGGTGATGTGCGGGAAGGTCGCGCACGCGCTGCGCGCCGAGCGGGCCGGCGCCGACGTGGTGGCGGCGCAGGGGACGGAGGCGGGCGGCCACACGGGCGAGATCGGCACGTTCGCGCTCGTGCCGCAGGTGGTCGACGCCGTGCAGATCCCCGTCGTCGCGGCCGGCGGCATCACCGACGGGCGCGGCCTCGTCGCGGCGCTCGCGCTCGGTGCCGAGGGCGTCGTGGTCGGCACGCGCTTCATCGCCACGCCGGAGGCGACGGCCGCGCACGAGTACCGGGCGGCGCTCGTCGCCGCGCAGCAGGACGAGACGATCCGCACGCGCTGCTACAGCGGGAAGCCGCTCCGGTCGCTCAAGAACCCCTACATCGCGGAGTTCGAGGCGCATCCGGAGACGATCAAGCGCTTCCCCGAGCAGCTCGTCCTCTCCGCGCAGCGCCGCGTGATGGCGTACTGGGAGGAGCACGCCGACCGCGCGCGGACGTGCATGCCGGCGGGGCAGGGCGTCGGCTCCTTCCGCGAGATCAAGCCGGCCGGCGAGGTGCTGCGCGAGATCGTCGCGCACGCCGAGCAGGTGCTCGCGCGCCGCCCCTTCACCGCGCGCTGAGCGTCAGCCCGACGCGGCGCGGTCGCGGGGGGCGGGAGCCGGCGTCACGACCGCGGGCTCCGCGTGGTACTCCTCGCGGTAGATGTCGAGGAACGAGAGGAGGATCGCGAGGATCACGGGCCCGACGAAGACGCCGAGGAAGCCGTAGACCACGAGCCCCCCGAGGATCGCCAGGAGGAGGGGAAACGTCGGGAGGCGCGCCTGCCCGCCGATGAAGAGCGGCTTGATCAGGTTGTCGACCGAGGAGACGATGCCGGCGCCCCAGAGGGCGAGGAAGACCGCCGCGCCGGTATGGCCGGTGAGCGCGAGGTAGACGGCCGCGCTGCTCCAGATGAGCGCCGGGCCGGCGAGCGGGAGGAACGACGCGAGCCCGGTCAGGAAGGCGAGGAAGAGCGCGAAGGAGAGGCCCGCGAGCGCGTACCCGAGACCGGCGAGGCACCCCTGGAGGACCGCCGTCAGGACCATGCTCTGCACGACCGCGGTGAGCGTGGTCGTGAAGCGCGCGAAGATGGCGTCCTTGTAGCCGCGCTCCATCGGGATCAGGTCGCGGAGCCCGCGCGCCATCCCGTCGCCGTCGCGGAGGAAGAAGAAGAGGGCGACGAGCATCAGCAGGAAGCGCCCGAGCGTGCCGAGCGCGTTCCGCGCGATCGCCGTCGCCTGGCCGACGATCTGGTCCGAGATCCAGCTCGTCGCCCGGAGGGCGATGTCGGAGAGGTCGATCGAGAGCGAGCCGGCCATGGGTGCGACGGTGTGCCAGAGCCCGCCCAGGCGCGAGGCGCGGAGCCGCTCGACGAGCGCCTGCGTCGCGCCCGGCTCGAGCGCGTCTTTGAGCCAGCCGTACGCCGCCGCCGCCTGCCGCACGAGGAGCGATCCCAGGTAGATGGAGGGGAGGATCGCGAGCACGGTGATCGCGAGGACGAGCATCCCGGCCGCGATCGAGCGCCGGCCGCCGAAGGTCCGCGTCAGCCGGTTCGCGAGCGGGAAGAAGACGAGCGCCAGGATCGCGGCCCACGCGAGCGGCCCGGCGAACGGCAGCACGAAGCGATACAGCTCGTGCAGCAGGAAGAGCAGCACGACGAAGAAGAACGCCGCGAAGAGCTGTTCCCGCGACACGCGCGCGCACTCTAGCGGGCGCGGATGGCGATCTCAAACGGGAGCGCGCGCGCCGGCCTTCGTGGCGTCGCTGCAAAATCGCCTTGACACGCCGGCAGGGGATTGGTACCCGGTTTGCCTTTACAGATGAACGACTTAGGCACGTAGCTCAGTGGGAGAGCGCTTCCTTGACACGGAAGAGGCCGGCGGTTCAATCCCGCCCGTGCCTACCATGTTCGTGCCGCCCGGATCGGCGCACGCCCTGAATCCTTCCGGTACCCCATAGCCCTCGATGGCCGAGATCAACGTCACGTTCGAGGACGGCGCCGTCGAGCGCTTGCCGCGAGGGATCTCGGCGGGCGAGGCGCTGCGCGCGCACGCGAACGGCGCCGCGCGGAGGACGGTCGCGCGCGCGGTCGCGGCGCGGGTCGAGCGCGGCGCGGCGACGATCGTCGATCTCGCGCGGCCGCTCCTCGAGGACTGCCGGCTCGCGCCCGTCGCGCCGGAGTCCGCCGAGGGCCTCGAGGTGATCCGCCACTCGACCGCGCATCTCATGGCGCAGGCGGTGAAGCGGCTCTTCCCGGCCACCGAGATCACGATCGGCCCGGTGATCGAGAACGGCTTCTACTACGACTTCAAACGGCCCGAGGGTTTCACGCCCGAGGATCTCGCCCGCATCGAAGAGACGATGCGGGCCATCGTCGAGGAGGACCTGCCCGTCCGCCGCGAGGAGATGAGCCGCGCCGAGGCGATCCGCCTCTTCCGGGAGATGGGCGAGCACTACAAGGTGGAGATCATCGAGGGCATTCCCGAGCCCACGGTGTCGCTCTACCGGCAGGGCGAGTTCGTCGACCTCTGCCGCGGCCCGCACGTCCCGTCGACCGGGCGCATCCCCGCCTTTCGCCTGACGAGCGTCGCCGGCGCGTACTGGCGCGGCGACGCCCGCAACGAGCAGCTCCAGCGCATCTACGGGACGGCGTGGGCGAGCGCCCGCGACCTCGAGGCCTACCTCGCCCGGCTCGAGGAGGCGAAGCAGCGCGATCACCGGCGGCTCGGACTCGCGCTCGACCTCTTCTCGCTCCACCCGATCGCGCCCGGCTCGCCCTTCTTCCATCCGAAGGGCGCCGTCGTCTACAACACGCTCGTACGGTACATCCGCGGGCTCTACGCCCGCTACGGGTACACCGAGGTCATCACGCCGCTCGTCTACAAGACCGACCTCTGGAAGACCTCGGGGCACTACGACGCCTTCCGCGACGAGATGTTCCTCATCTCGATCGACGAGGAGGAGTACGGCGTGAAGCCGATGAACTGCCCGGGCCACTGCTACCTCTACGGCACGGGGAAGCACTCCTACCGCGACCTGCCGATCCGCTTCGCCGACTTCAGCCGCCTCCACCGCTTCGAGCCGTCGGGGACGCTCGCCGGGCTCACGCGCGTCCGCTCGATGACGCAGGACGACGCCCACATCTTCTGCACCCCCGAGCAGGTGGACACGGAGCTCGCGCAGTTCATCGCGATGACGCGCGAGGTCTACGGTGCCTTCGGCTTCGAGCGCATCGAGGTGACGGTGCAGACGCGCCCGGAGAAGTTCCTCGGACGCATCGAGCTCTGGGACGCGGCCGAGGCGTCGCTCGAGGGCGCGCTCGAGCGGGCGGGGTTCGCCTATCGCGTGCTCCCGGGAGAGGGCGCCTTCTACGGGCCGAAGATCGGGTTCGACTTCCGCGACGTGCTCGAGCGCGTCTGGACGCTCGCGACGGTCCAGATCGACTGCGCGATGCCGGAGCGGTTCGGGCTGCGCTACGTGACGCCCGAGGGGAGCGAGGCGACGCCGGCGATGATCCACCGCGCCGTCCTCGGCTCGATCGAGCGCTTCATCGCCATCCTCCTCGAGCACACGGCCGGGAAGCTGCCGCTCTGGCTCGCACCGGTGCAGGTCCGCGTGCTGCCGGTGAGCGAGAAGGCGGCCGACTGGGCGGCGCGCGTCGCGGAGGCGTGCCGCGCCGCCGGACTCCGCGCGGAGGCGGACGTCCGCAACGAGAAGCTCGGCTACAAGGTCCGCGAGGCGCAGCTCGAGAAGATCCCGTCGATCGTCGTGGTCGGGGAGCGCGAGGCGAACGCGGGGACGGTCACGCCGCGGGGCGAGGGTCCCGCCGGCGAGCCGGTGCCGCTCGATGCGTACGTCGCTCGCACCGCGGCGGCCGCCCGCATGCCCGGAGGTGCCGTATAGCCAAGGTCGAAGACAAGATCCGCGTGAACGCGCAGATCCGCGCGCGCGAGGTGCGCGTCATCGCCGACGACGGGGCGCAGCTCGGCGTCATGCCGCCGCAGGACGCGCTCCGCCTGGCGCAGCAGAAGGAGCTGGACCTCGTCGAGGTCGCGCCCACCGCGAACCCGCCGGTCTGCCGCATCATGGACTACGGCAAGTACCGGTACATGCAGAAGAAGAAGCAGCAGGAGTCACGGAAGAAGTCGAGCGCCGTCGTGCTGAAGGAAGTGAAGGTCGGCGCCATGACGAGCACGCACGACGTCGACTTCAAGGTCGGCCACATCCGCGACTTCATCAGCGAGGGCCACCGGGTGAAGGTGTCCGTCTTCTTCCGCGGTCGGTCGATCACGCACCCCGAGCTCGGCAAGGCGATGCTCGACCGGATCGCCGAGAAGGTCGCCGACGTCGCGACCGTCGAGCAGCCCGCCCGCCTCGAAGGCCGCAGCATGTCGATGATGCTGGTGGCGAAGTAGGAGACCCGATGCCGAAGATCAAGACGAACCGCGCCGCCGCCAAGCGTTTCAAACGGACGGCCAAGGGCAAGGTGAAGCGCCGCCGCGCGTATCTGCGTCACATCCTGTCGACGAAGACCCGCAAGCAGAAGCGGCGCCTCGGCAAGAGCGCCCTCGTCGACAAGACGAACGAGAAGACGTTGAAGCGCCTTCTCCCGTACCTCTAGAGGAGTCCGAGCGATGCCACGCGCGAAGGGCGGGCCGAAGACCCGCCGCCGACACAAGAAGACGATGAAGCTGGCGAAGGGGTTCGTCGGCGGCCGGCGGAAGACGTACCGCCAGGCGCGCGAGACCGTCGAGCGCGGCCTCACCTACGCCTACCGCGACCGCAAGGCCCGCAAGCGCGACTTCCGCGCGCTCTGGATCACCCGCATCAACGCGGGCGCGCGCGCCAACGGGCTCTCCTACAGCCAGCTGATCGCCGGCCTCCGCCGGGCCGGCGTCGAGGTCGACCGGAAGATCCTCGCGGCGCTCGCGGTCGACGACCCGGCGGCATTCGCCGAGATCGCCGGGCTCGCCCGCACCGGCGTCGCCGCCGCGGGCTAGGAGGTCGCCCGATGCGGGCGGAGCTCGCCGCTCTGCGCGAAGCGGCGCTCTCGGCGATCGCTGCCTGCCGCACGGAGGCGGAGCTCGAGGCGGTCCGCCTCGAGTACCTCGGCAAGAAGGGCTCGCTCACGACGATCGTGCGCGGGCTCCGCGACGTGCCGGCCGAGGAGCGGCCGGCCGTCGGCGCGCTCGTGAACGACGCGAAGCAGGCCGTCGAGGCCGCGCTCACGGGCGCGGGCGACCGGCTCCGTCGCGAGCGGCTCGCGCGCAGCCTCGCCGAGGAGCGGATCGACGTGACGCTCCCCGGGCGCGCCCGCCCGCGCGGCCGCGTCCACCCGCTCCGCGCGCTCGAGGACGAGATCGTCGACGTCTTCGTCTCGATGGGGTTCGAGGTGGCGGACGGCCCCGAGATCGAGGACGACTACCACAACTTCGGCGCGCTCAACTTCGAGCCGGACCATCCCGCCCGCGACATGCAGGACACGCTCTTCATCGACGCGGGCGACGACGTGCTCCTCCGCACGCACACCTCGCCCGTGCAGATCCGCGTCATGCGCGCCGAGCGCCCGCCGCTCCGCTACGTGATGCCGGGGACGGTCTACCGCCGCGACCCCCTCGACCCGACGCACTCGCCGATGTTCCAGCAGGTCGAGGGCCTCATGGTCGACGAGCGCGTGAGCTTCGCCGACCTGAAGGGGGTCCTCACCCATTTCCTCCGCCGGCTGTTCGGCCCCGAGACGGCCGTGCGCTTCCAGCCGACCTTCTTCCCCTTCACCGAGCCGAGCGCTCAGATCGACGTCGGCTGCGTCGCGTGCACGACGGCGGCGGGCACGCCCGATCCGACGTGCCGGGTCTGCCGCGGGCGGGGCTGGCTCGAGACGATGGGCGCCGGGATGGTCCACCCGAACGTGTTCCGCGCCGTCGGGTACGACCCCGAGCGCGTGCAGGGCTTCGCGTTCGGCATGGGCGTCGACCGCCTCGCCATGCGCCGATACGGCGCCGACGACCTCCGCCTCTTCTACGACAACGACCTCCGCTTCCTCGGGCAGTTCGGCGGCTGATGCGGGTCCCCCTCTCGTGGCTCGCGGAGTTCGTCACCTGGCGGGGCCCGACCTCCGCGCTCGTCGACCGCCTCACGTTGGCCGGGCTCGAGGTCGCGTCGGTCGAGGAGGTCGGGCGGCTCGACGCGCGCATCCGCGTCGGGCGGCTCGTCGAGGTCGCGCCGCATCCGGCGGCGGAGAAGCTCCGGGTCTGCCGCGTCGACGTGGGGGACGGTGCGCCGATCGTCGTCGTGTCGGGCGCGCCGGGGCTCGCGGTCGGGCAGCGCGTGCCGGCCGCGCTCCCGGGCGCGCTCCTGCCGAACGGCGAGCGCGTCGCGGCCGTCCCCCTCCGCGGCGTCGAGTCGGCCGGGGTCCTCTGCTCGGAGACCGAGCTCGACCTCGGCGACGACGCCTCGCAGGTGCTCGTCCTCCCCGGCGACGCGACGCCCGGGACGCCGCTCGTCGAGTGGCCCGGCGTCGCCGACACCGTCCTCGACGTCGAGGTGACGCCGAACCGCGGCGACTGGCTCTCGATCCTCGGCGTCGCGCGCGAGATCGCGGCCGTCACCGGCACGCGGCTCCGCCATCCCCGCCCGCGGCCGCGCGAGGGCGGGCCGCGCGCCGGGAAGGACGTGCGCGTCGAGGTCGAGGCGAAGGACCTCTGCCCGCGGTACTGCGCCCGACTCGTGCGCAACGTCACGATCCGGCCGTCGCCGCTCTGGATGCGGCTCCGGCTCCGGCGCGCCGGCATGCGCGCGATCAACGCGGTCGTCGACGTGACCAACTACGTGATGCTGGAGCGCGGCCAGCCGCTCCACGCGTTCGACCTCGACCGGCTGGCGGAGCGCCGGATCGTCGTCCGGCGCGCGGCGCCCGGCGAGCGCATCACGACCCTCGACGGCGTCGAGCGCCGGCTCGAGCGCGACGACCTCGTCATCGCCGACGCCGTGCACGCGGTCGCGATCGCCGGCGTCATGGGCGGGGAGGACTCGGAGGTGACGGCGGCGACGCGCCACGTGGTGCTCGAGAGCGCGTGGTTCGCGCCGTCGAGCGTCCGGCGCACGGCGCGGCGGACGGGGATCGCGTCGCAGGCGGCCTACCGCTTCGAGCGGCGCGTCGACCCCGCGATGGTGCGGGAGGCGGTCGACGGCGCGGCGGTGTTGATCGCGCGCGCCGCCGGCGGGCGCCCCGCACCGGGGATCGTCGAGGACGACGACCGGACGCTCGATCGCGAGCCGCGGCCGATCCGCATCCGCACGCGCCGCACGGCGGCGCTCCTCGGCACCGGCTTCCCGCGCGGGGAGATCGCGCGCCGGCTGCGGGCCCTCGGCGCGCGGACCCGCCCGCAGGGCGACGCGCTGCTCGTGACGCCGCCCTCGTGGCGCGGCGACCTCCGCATCGAAGAGGACCTGATCGAGGAAGTCGCGCGCGTCGGCGGCTACGACGCGGTCCCCGTCACGCTGCCCGAGGTGCCGCTCTCGGACGGGACGCTCGGCCCGCTCCGCGCCTTCACGCGCCGCGTCCGCCGCCTCCTCGTCGCCGAGGGGCTCACGGAGATGGTGACGCTCGCGTTCACGGACGCGGCGACGAACGCACGCCTGTCGGGATTCGTCGGCCGGACGCTCGCGCCGCTCGCGGTGAAGAACCCGCTGTCGTCGGAGACGGGGGAGCTCCGCCGCTCGCCGCTCGCGGGGCTCGTCCGGTCGCTTCGGTACAACCTCGACCAGGGGGCGGCCTTCGTCGGCGCGTTCGAGCTCGGGAAGGGCTACGGCACGGACGCGAGCGGCGCGCGGCAGGAGCCCCGCGCGCTGGCCGTGCTCCTCGCGGGCGCGTGGCCGCCGGCGGGCGTCGAGCGCAGCGGGGCGCCGGTCGACTTCCTCGACCTGAAGGGCATCCTCGGAAACGTGCTCGCCGGCCTCGGCTTCGAGGCCGAGCGCGTCGGGTGGCGCCCGATGAGCGAGGTGGCGTTTCTGCACCCCGGCAAGGCGGCCGTCGTGGCCCTCGACGGCGAGGCGCTCGGCGGCGCCGGCGCGCTGCATCCCGAGGTCGCTCAGGCCTGCGATCTTGCAGGGGAAGTGTGGGTTGCCGAGCTTGACTTGGAGAAGCTCGCTCACTATGTACCGGCGCGCGTCACGCTGAAGCCCGTGCCGCGCTTTCCGTCGGTCACGCGCGACCTCGCGGTGATCGTCGAGGAGCCGTTCTACGCAGGCGACATCGTCGAGGAGGTCCGCGCGTTGGCCGAGCCGCAGATCGAGTCGATTCGATTGTTCGACTGCTACCGCGGCGCACCGATCCCGGCCGGCAAGAAGAGCCTCGCGTACTCGATCGCCTACCGAAGCCTCGAGCGCACGTTGACGGACGACGAGGTGAACCGGCTGCATGCGGCGGTGCTCGACCGCCTGCGGAAGCGGTTCCGACTCGAGTTTCGCATGTGAGGCACGCACGATGACCATGACCAAGGCCGACATCGTCGAGCGCATCTACGAGAAGGTCGGCTTCTCGAAGAAGGAAGCGACGGAGGTCGTCGAGGCGATCTTCGAGCTCGTGAAGAAGCGGCTCGAGCGCGGCGAGAAGGTGAAGATCTCCGGCTTCGGGAACTTCGTCGTGAACGAGAAGCGGCCGCGGAAGGGCCGCAACCCGCAGACGGGCGAGGAGATCGTCATCTCGGGTCGTCGCGTGCTCACCTTCAAGGCGAGCCAGGTCCTCAAGAAGACGATGAGCGATGGGGGCCCGCCCGCCGCCTCCACCGGGAGCGAGGGCCCATGAGCGCGTCCCCGCCGGTGGCGCTCCCCGACAAGCTCTACTTCAAGATCGGCGAGGTCGCGAAGCTGGTCGGCGTGAAGCCGTACGTGCTCCGCTACTGGGAGACGGAGTTCTCGATCCTCCGTCCCGGCAAGACCCGCTCCAAGCACCGTCTCTACCGCCGCAAGGACGTCGAGACGCTGCTCGAGATCCGGCGGCTCCTCTACGCGGATCGGTACACGATCGAGGGCGCGAAGCGGCGGCTCCGCGAGGCGGGAAGGCCGGCAGAGCCGGCCCCATCGTCCGAGGACGCGGCGGCGGCGCTCGCGCGCGTCCGCGCCGAGCTCCTCGACGTCTACCGCCTGCTCGACGCCGGGGAGCCCGGCGGGCTCACGATCGGCGAAGGCGGCGAGCGGTAGCGGCTACCGCACGCCGCTCGTCCGCTTCGTCCGCAGGTGGAGCCGGTAGACCTTCTTCGCGGTCGGCGTCGGCCCGCTGCCGTCGAGGCCGCACTCCGCGAGGCGCCGCCGCTTCCATGCGAGCAGCGCGGCGCGGAGCGCCGAGGGGTCGATGCCGAGCGTCTCGCAGACGTTGTTGAAGGAGAAGGGCCAGTCGTAGTCGACCGCGCGGATCCATTCCTCGGCCTGGCGCGAGAGGAGGCGCGGGTTCGAGCGCGGGTTCCGGAGGTGCTCCTGGAAGCAGCGGATGCCGTCTTCGAGGACGGCGAGCATGAGCGCTTTCTCGCCTGAGATGTAGCTGTCGCGGCGCGCGCCCTCGAAGAACTGCTCCGGGAGCATGACGTCGGGGCCGAAGAGGTCGGCGAGGCTCTCGGGATCGCGGGGCCCGCGGGGCGCCTCGGCGGGGATCGCCGGCGCCTCGTGCAGCGGTCTCGCGGCCGTCTCTCCGAAGGTGTTCGCCATGCTCGTGCTCTCCTCCGGGCGGCTGCAGATGCAACCGCCGCGCCAGAGGGATATCGACCGCCGGTGCTCGGCGCGTGAGGGTGAGCGGGTGTCGTGTGCAAAACGGTGCGCGGCGATTTTGACACCCGAGCCGCATGGCGTCACGCACGTGTCAAGAAGCTGGCAAGCTATCAGGCGGTCCGCCACGCCGGGGGGCGGGACGCGCGCCTCGGGGCGGCCGGCGTCCCGCGCGGCGCGACTGCCGATTGACTCGCGGCGGGGGCCTCCCTAAGAAGGTGGCCGCGCCGGACGCCGAGCGTCCGGCGGCTCGAGAAGCGCCGGGGCGTGGCGCAGCCAGGTAGCGCACTCGCTTGGGGTGCGAGTGGTCGGCCGTTCGAATCGGCTCGCCCCGATGTCCCGTGCCGGGGGGCGGCAGAAAATCGCCGTCCCCTGGCGCGCGCTCCGCGCCGCGCCCGTCGCTTGCGGCCGGGCGTTCGCGGTGGCACCCTGCCCGCACACCGATGGATGCAACGCCGCTCATCCTCGTCTCGAACGATGACGGCATCCATTCGGAGGGCATCCGGGCGCTCGCCCAGGGGCTCCGGGATCTGGGGCAGGTCGTCGTCGTCGCGCCCGACCGCGAGCGGAGCGCCGTGAGCCACTCGCTCACGCTCCACCGGCCCCTCCGCGTGGAGGAGATCGCCCCCGGCGAGTACGCCGTGAACGGCACGCCGACGGACTGCGTGAACCTCGCCGTGAACGGCATCCTGCCCCGGCGCCCCGCGCTCGTCGTCTCGGGGATCAACAAGGGCGCGAACCTGGGCGACGACGTGACGTACTCGGGGACCGTGTCGGCGGCGATGGAGGGGACGCTCCTCGGCATCGCGTCGATCGCCGTGTCGGCGGTCGGGCGCGCGGGCTTCCGCTTCGAGCAGGCGGCGCTCTTCGCGCGCCGGCTCGCGACGTGGGTCCTCGAGCGCGGGCTCCCCCCCGACACGCTCCTCAACGTGAACGTGCCGCCGGTGCTCGACGGCGAGCGGTGCCGCGGCTTCGCCCTCACGCGCATGGGACGGCGGCGCTACGGCGACGCGATCGTCGAGAAGACGGACCCGCGGGGGAAGAAGTACTACTGGATCGGCGGTGACGAGCTCGAGCCGATCGAGGAGGAGGGGACGGACTTCCACGCCGTCGGCCAGGGGCTCATCTCGGTGACGCCGATCCACCTCGATCTCACGAACTACAAGTCGTTCGACGCGCTCCGCGCGCTCCAGCTGCCATGGCCGTAGACTTCGGACGCGAGCGCGCGCAGATGGTCGCCGAGCAGCTCGCGGCGCGCGGCATCGCGGACGAGGCCGTATTGGATGCGATCCGGCGCGTGCCCCGGCACCTCTTCGTCGCGGACCCGTGGCGCGGGCGGGCTTACGACGACACGCCGCTGCCGATCGGCGCCGAGCAGACGATCTCGCAGCCCTACATCGTGGGGCTCATGAGCGAGGCGCTGGAGCTCCGCGGCGGGGCGCGGGTGCTCGAGGTCGGGACCGGATCGGGCTACCAGGCGGCCGTGCTCGCCGAGCTCGGGGCCGAGGTCGTCTCGCTCGAGCGGCTGCCGGAGCTCGCGGCGCGCGCGGAGTCGGTGCTCCGCGACCTCGGCTACGGCGACCGCGTGACGGTGCACGTGACGGACGGCACGCGCGGATGGGCCGCCGCCGCGCCCTACGACGCGATCGTCGTGACCGCGGCCGGGCCGCAGATCCCGCGGCCGCTCGTCGAGCAGCTCCGTCCGGGCGGCGTGCTCGTGCTGCCGATCGGGGACGCGGACGAGCAGCTCCTCGTGCGCTTGCGCCGCGGCGCGGGCGGGCTCGTCGAGGAGTACCTGGGCGGGTGCCGGTTCGTGAAGCTCGTCGGCAGCTGGGGGTGGGAGGAGTCCTAGGAGGACGAGGGGCG
>Ga0070741_10003234_pt1 | contig 41001 bp, 45 predicted proteins | sample Coa_R1_4_FD_66440 | JGI IMG/M metagenome (GOLD analysis project Ga0070741, IMG submission 66440) | Surface soil microbial communities from Centralia Pennsylvania, which are recovering from an underground coalmine fire - Coalmine... | ecosystem: Environmental > Terrestrial > Soil > Unclassified ... | reverse complement strand
CCGTTGTTGATTCTTTGGTCGTTTGTCAAACCATCGCCCTTGATACCAATTGAGAAGAAGTCAGCTACCATCGGTTGTCCTTTTCCAGCCAGAGTCATTGAGCTGGCTCCAGATGTGATAAACTGGAATGCCAAACCAATGTGGTCTGTGTCTTTAACAGAGAAGATGTTGTTTAACACCTTCAAGTTAGTTGGACTAGCATTTCCTCCGTTGGCAGTCTGTGTACCGTTAAGGTTCACAAAGCCTTGGAGTGAGGTAGTGTTTGCAATGGAGATAAATGACGGGTTGCTGCCTGCGCCGTTCTGGGTCAAGTTACTGTTAGCATTCAGCACTGATGTGGCTGAGCTGTTAACTAGGTAAATGTTGATCTTAGAGATCGATGCGCCGGTTACACTCGTCAGACCTGAGAAGCTTCTGAGATCATAGTTTATGAAATCAAAGCCCTTGAACTTTGAAGCAGAACCAGCACCAACTGGATTGTTGATTGTCTGTTTCAGTGTCTTCATAGTTGTCTTCAGGTCGACCACTACAATTGTACCGTTGCTAATGTTAACTGGATTTAGTCCGGTGGAGTTTGTGAAATTAAAGATTGGTCTGAAGCTAAATGACTCATCTTCTGCCAAGTTTGCTGCGGTTGCGTTGTGCACACCAGTAAAGGTTGTTGCATTGAACACACCGTCATTCTTAACGGCGTCCTTGTGTAATACAATTGGACCGCTAAAGAGTGCTGCAGTCTCGCTTGGAGCTGATGGAGTGCCACTTGATAATGAGAATGGAGTTCCAATCTTCATTGTGGTCAGTCTCTTTACTGCTGGATCATAGAGATTCAGGTGTTCAGTAATTTTGCCATTTTTGTTAGCATCGCCATCTGTTAATGTTACTGGTATTCTTTGACCTGATGCCCATGTATTGTTAGTGGCAGACATTGTGATAGATGCAAATGAGAATCCACCTACAATGCTTTGTGAGATATCATTGTATCTCAAGCTTGCAGATTGGCCTCTGATGTTTGGATTATCAACAGTTACAATCTGTGACACTTTTGAGCCATCATTGATTGCAAAAGTACCAGTATTTACACCACCGCTCTCAATTAGAGTTAGTGGTTGTGAACCTGGACCTATGGAAGCGGTACTTACTAATTTTGGATCACCCCGCAATGGAGAAACTCCAGCATAAGTAATCTTACCGTTCTTTTGGAAATCAATTACTCTTGTACTTGATGAGGCTGCTGTGTTGATTGTCAACTTTCCATTATGATCAAACATTAAGGAGGTCAAGTTGCCTGTCAGGTCCTGCATTCCAGCAGTACCGTCTGCATCTTTACCACCATTTCTGTTAAATGCTTGATAGAACAATGTGTTATTGTTTGCATTTGTACCCCATGTCCAAGAGTCTTCCTCTGTTGGGTCTACGTTAAGTTGTGGGTCATTTATTGAAAGAAATACCTGGCTATTCTGTGGATATGCAGACCTATCAACTGACGTTGATATCAGACTTTGTGGGATTCTGTCAAATGTCAATGCGACTATTTGATCACCACCTGATTTTTGATAGTCGATAGTTACAGTAGATGGAATGGCAGTGGAACCAAAGTCTTCTAACTGAATTACTGGCCATACAGCTACTAGCTGAGGTGACGCAGCAAATCCGAGGGTGTTGGTGTTAAGAGTCTTGTTCTCTCTTACTACATGTTGTACTGGACCAGTAGCTGCTGCTACGGTACCTGTACATGCGTTAGAGAGTCCACCTATAGGAATTTTTGATCCTGTAAGTGATAGACTTCTACCTCCATCACCACCTGTATTGATTGTGAATCCTTTAGTTTCTGCACCCCAGTTGATTCCACCAATTGTTCCTGTACCACAAAAGCCACCAAAGTTTAATCCAGTGCCGTTTAGTGGTGCAGTGTTACTTGCAGTTTCGGCTTGGCCTCTATCTGCAAAGTATGCATACCAGTTACCGTCTGTTGCCTGTGCCATTCTCAGTCTTTTACCGTTGACAGTTACAACAGGTTCACCGTACTTCTGATCTAATCTGTTTATATCAGGATCAGATACGACTACTTGGATTACCTGAGGACCACCAAAGTAATTATTCCACTTTGAATTTTCTGCAGAGACAAACAAGTTCGGATTTGACGCAGCGTGTGCTTGTGGCATTGCGTTTGGCAATACAAAAGCAGCAGTACTGGTCAAAAGTATTGTTAATAGTGATAGACTAGTTACTTTTCGTAGTATGTTGTTATTCATGTTATTAGAATGCACGGATTTTTTTTAACTAATAAGCGGTATGACACAAATGTCCAAATTATAAAAATAATGGGCATTATTTTACATTTGAATTATTTAGTATTGATATTGCATGTCGATAGATTTGTGCTATAGGATTTGCTAGAGGTGTAATTCATAAATTTAGATCTTATTTCATAGTATTACATAATTTATGAATTATACATAGATCATTCTTATCATCAAAAAAATTTGTTTTCTATAATAGGGTTTTGGAGATGGCAACTATACTTGTACCACCAAATGATGATAATTCATCAAAAATACTACGTTATTTGGATTCCCATCCAGGTACACATCTACGCAAGATTAATGCAGACTTGGGAATCGCGTTAGGAACGTTAAGATATCATTTAGAATCTTTGGAAAAAACTGGCAAAATTGTTTCAGAAAAACATGATCTTTTTAGATATTTTTTTACTACTGGTGCGCTAGATGAAACTGAAAGAAATGTAATCAAAATGTTACATCAAGAAACATCCAGACAAATTCTTATGTTCATTCTAGAAAAAAAGAACCCATCTCAGAAAGACATAGTAAAAAATATCAAGCTTTCAACTGCTTCAGCTAGATGGCATTTACGGCGTTTAGTTGAACTTGGGATAGTATTAGAATTTAGGGATGGTAAATACAGAAGATATCAATTTGCGATAAGTGTGGAAATCGTAATCAGATTACTAAAAATTCATTATCCCAATGAATGGAATAGGTGGTCCAACAGAATAGTAAATTTATTTCTATCATTTTCAAACGAGAACTAATGGAGATTACCAACCTTGCAAATTGAAGGTGGAATATGTATGACCAAATTACTAACTAGAGAGATTGTAGAGAGCATAAATAAAATTCTCAATTCGTATGATAAATTATATGAATTTGAAAAAAAAGGTTGTAGTTACGAACAAATTAGAAAAGAGTTACTTGTTTTGAAAAATTCAACTGAAACACTATCAGCACTTATGCCTAAATTGATAAAAGATGATCCGCTGATCACTGAAAACGCGAATTTAGCTAATATTTTCAGAATCACATATCTGCCAACTTTGAAGATTCATCTTGTGTATTTGTCAGAAAATCAAGAATCTAAAAGCAATTTGTTAAAAATACAGGCACGGTTGGCAATTACATATCTGAATGTAGATGATTGTATGAATAATCTCAAAATTCTCAGAACACATCTTAAAACTTGAACTAATACATTGCAGGTTATTTTTTTATCCAAATCATGATAAAAAGAAAGGAAGCCTAACATAGGATAACTATGTACAACGCCTACATTAGCTCTTCCTATATGGCATATCACAAATCAAGGATATTAGACTTGAGGCCCACTTCTATAATTGATTTAATTTAATTTATGAAAATAAAACAATGAACAATAATATAATTGATCTATGAATTTATTAAATGATCAGATTAGGAAATGATTTTTGTTTCTTCAATTAAATACAAAATAACAAAAGAAACAGACTGAATAAATTAAACCCGAATCCTGTGGGCCACGGAATATGAGATATGCACACCAAATGTTGATTCAAAATAATGAATTACATCTTTAAGAAGGGTTTTTGGAATAATATTTTTTGTTTGGGCAATATCCAAAAGTATCCTATTAGAATCTAATCTTTTCAGTCTGAAATCAATTTTAGTGTGGTATAAAAATTTGAATAACGTGATACATGCTGAAATTTTTCGAATAGATTTTTTATCATTAGAGTCAAGAATCGAATCATATCTAGATATTAGAGATTCAGCAGTCCTAACATTTCTTGTACGAATTAATGCTAATGCTAACATAAGATGATCTTTGTGAGACAGCGGTTTATCTTCATCCATTATAGAATAAAACCAGTTTAACGGATTTGCAAGTGATGTTTTACTTGTTACATATCTGAGAGATTGTTCAAGTATCTCTTTTATTTTTTTGTCAAACAGGTTTGTGGATATTATTTCTGTAACAAAATGATGCACGTCATCTGACAAGTTAGATTTTTTTCTAGACTCTATAGATTGATAGAGTTTTCCAATTTCAGTTTCAGAAATTTTTGGATTTTGTAAGTAGAACAAAAGGGCACCTTCTCGTACTCCACGATTACTCACTTGAATTTGATCAAAGTTCATTTTTTCCATTATAGCATCAATAACACATGAACCGGCCTTCATAGTTTCTATTCTATTAGAACCAATAAAATCAATCTTTTTCATATCCGAGTTAGACATTTCTTTGAATCGGGTACTCATGAATTCAATTGATTTCTTATCAATTACATAATTTCCTATCTTCTCTAGAGGATACGCTGTCATATTTTGATGATATTTTGCAAGAGCCCTTACTGTTCCCCCTACCCCCAGTAATAGAGTATTATGTGAGACCCCAAGTTGTTTCCTACCCGGAAGTGTTTTTCGTATATATTTTTTCATATTTCTATAATCTTTTTCATTCATAGAGCCGGTTTTTTTACAATATTTTTCGGTCAGGCGTAGTGCGCCCATTGGTAATGAGATGATTTTTTTAATTTTAAATTTTTCAATGCGTACAATTTCCAAGCTTCCCCCTCCAATATCAAAAAATAACACATCAGGATTATTGATTAATGTCATTGCTCCATAGTAGGAATAGAGCGCTTCTTCCTTTTCAGATACAATTTTGAATCTAAATCCTGTAAGCTTTTTGATTTGCTCTAAAAATTCTTCTTTATTTTGTGCTTCTCGTACTGCACTTGTTGCTATTGGTAGAATATATTTAATTCCTTGCACATTAAGCATATCTCGGAATAACTTTAGAGCTTCAAGTGTTCTCCAAATGGCTTTACTGTTGAGATAACCATGTTCATCTAGGCCTTCTCCAAGTTTTACTTTAATTCCAATTTCCTCGTATGGTTCAAAAGTGTTATCGCCCTTAACTTCATAATTAACCAGTTTAATGGAGTTATATCCAAGATCTATTACTGCGATCTTCACATTATTCGTTCTTTCCTGAGTATTCAATGTATTAATCTCTATGAAATCTATTTTTCTTCACCAATTAGGTACTAAGTCATTTTCTTCAAAAGCTTGGGTGTTAGTAACCATCTCAATTCACCTGTCATCTTTGGAGAAAAAGATATTACATTGATTCTTGCCAATCCTGCTTTTTTCAGATCTATTTTACAATTCAGAGTTCCCGATATTGTTTCACTTATCATATCTGATAGATACGGCTCATGCCCAACTAGAAGAACAGTTGAATCTCGTTTTAATTTAGATAGTTTTTGATACAAAAGTAATTTGTTTCCCTCAGGACGCAGTTCATCGAGTTTATCGTTTTTCTTGGATTTTACATATTTCAAAATGATTTCGGTTGTTTCAATAGATCGTGGTAATGAGCTCGTAAATACATGATCAAATTCTATGCCAAATTTCTTCAAGGATTGACCGATTTTTTCCATTTCTTTCCTACCTAAATTAGTAAGTGATCTCTTATAGTCATCAAGTGATGTAGAGTGTTTTCCCGCTTCACCGTGTCTAAGTATGAATAAATCCATTTACTAACAATCCTACCCGCATTATTTCAAATCCTGATAATGTTAAGAAGGTTGTTTGATATTTGATGTTTCATAATAAATTATGTAAAACCATAGACATATGATGAACTATATAGTTCATGTTCATTTTTTTTAATTATGTATGTCTATGTGTTAAAATGAGTGTGAAATATGGTAGGCATCATCAATAAGGGCTTGTCGAGTACAGAAATAGTGGTCAAATGAAGTGAGTAGACAGAATCTAACGGATGGTAAATTAATTGTTGTAGAAGGTATAGATGGTTCTGGCAAGTCTACTCAGATTCATTTACTTGAAAAATGGTTACGCCATGCTGGCATTGATGTCTTCAAATCAGAATGGAATTCATCTGAGATGGTAAAAGAAGTTACATCAAAGGGAAAGAAAAAAGGCCTGCTCACACCAACCACTTTTAGTCTTTTACATGCTACAGATTTTGCCGACAGATATGAACGAAACATACTACCGCTTTTACGTGCTGGATACATCGTTCTTGCTGATAGATACATCTTTACTGCATATGCCAGAGACATAGTTAGAGGATGTAATCCAGAATGGGTAAAGGGCGTATATGGATTTGCATTAAAACCAGACATTACTTTTTACTTTAAAGTTCCTGTTGATACCGCAGTAGACAGAATTCTGATTGGTCGTCCAAAGTTAAAGTATTATGAAGCAGGTATGGATCTAAACCTGAGCAATGACGACTATGAAAGCTATCGCATATTTCAGAGTAGAATTATTGATCAGTATGATGATCTAGCAGAGAAAGAACATTTTACAGTAATTGATGCAACTCAGAGTATTGAAAAGCAACAAAAAACAGTAAGAGATAAAGTATTAAGTACGATTCCAAATCTTCGCAAAAAAGTTGGTAAATAAATTTATGAAAACAAATCACAAAACATCCCAATCTAGAAAAGTTGAATTTTATGGTCACGGTATTAAAAATCTGCAGGATGTAGAAATCAAGGGCAGGTTAATTGTCATAGAAGGTCCTGACGCATCAGGAAGAAGTACCCAGATTGAACAAATAACATCAAAGTTGGAAGCAGGTGGGCATGCAGTACTAAATACGGGACTACGAAGATCTGAGCTTGTGGGAAAAGGATTACTTGAAGCAAAAAGCGAGCATACGTTAGGAAGAAAAACGTTGGCGTTATTTTATGCAGCAGATTTTGCAGACCAATTTGAATACAAGATAATTCCTGCTCTCCAGGCAGGATATATTGTTCTTGCGGACAGGTATATCTATACACTCATAGCAAGAAGTGTAATAAGAGGCCTAAATAGGAATTGGGCACACAATCTGTATGGTTTCGCAATAAAACCAGATCTGGTATTTTATCTAGACGTGGACCCACAAATACTAGTTCATAGAGTATTTCAAAAGAATTCTTTTTTGGATTATTATGAATCAGGAGTAGATTTAGGACTTTCAGATGACATGTTTCATTCCTTCATAAAATATCAGACGATGATTTCAAGAGAATTTCAAAGAATGCAGAAAAAATACAACTTGATTCCAATTAATGGCAATAGAAGCATATCAGAAATTAATTCAGATCTTGTAAAACGGATTACAAAGTTTCTTAACACTAATCAATAATCGATTTATCCATTTGCAATCTTGGTGGATAGATGTGTTGGGTTTTAACCAAGGTTACAAATTTTTCATAGTTTTCAGATCTTCTCTCTTCTTCATTATGTAAAATTATAGATACGTCATTTGTTTTGATTTCACGTAGAAAAGATATCATCATATCAGAATCATGAATGTCACCCAATATGGTTTGAAGGTTTTTTAGTTCATTTACTAGTTTTTTAATTTTGGAGTTTGGTAAAAGTTCAAATAAATATCTAAGCTTTTTTATTTCTTTTCTAAGCAAATGTAGTTCCTCCACATTCTTATATGATTGAAGAACAATAGGAAACAATTTGTTAATTTTATAATATCTCTTTTGTACCAGTTTTGAAAATTTTTCTTGAATTTTTGATTTTGATACTTTATTATTTTGAAGAGTAGAAAGTTTCAGTTTTTTTAACTTCATAGCATCATTATGGCACTTTTCTAGTCCAGACTTTCTTTTCTTTTCAATTAGAGAAATTATTTGGTCTAGGGGCTCATGCTGATAATCTCCCAATTTTTCAAGAAGAATATCGCAATCTCGAATTTCAGTATTATCCTTAAACAACTTCCAAGATTGTTCCAAATATTGAGAAAAGCTTGAATTCTTCCTTATTTTCTTTGGAAGAATGGTAGAGACCACATTTAATCGCCTCATTGCCACTCGCATATCATGAATATTATCATCAGTTGGATTTGTAATATATTTAGAGAGAATCTTGTTAGTATTTTTTGTATTTTTTTCAAACCTTTGAATGAGTAATTTTTTAGATATTCCCATATGCTTTATTGGTTGCAATCCTGAAAAACCTTCTTGATAGACTATCCGTAATACAAGTTGTTAAATAATTATGATAAAAGTGTAATTGTGGGGGAGTGGTCTACATGAGGTATTCGGTAGGACGTGTATTGCACACTCAGTAGACCAATATTTGTTGTCTGCTTTTTTTTATCTAAGTATTTACTATAGATCCATTGTTTAATACATAGACATACATGATACCTATACGAACAGATGTTTTTTGTTGTCAATATAATTAAATTATTTTTTATATAACAAAATAGAAACCACTTACCCAATTCTTAGATATTGACAATATAGAAAAGACATATTGAAGCAAAAAGAAACTTCGTTTAATCATAAAATTGAAACTGTTCATGTTCTAATAAAGTGTGATAGCGGAGCAGAAAAGACGATAGTGGAAAAACTACGTACAATACCTGAGATAAAACATATTTGTTTGACTGTTGGAAATTATGATATCTTAATAAAAATAGAAGCAGATTCAAGAGAGGATCTACGACGAATTATAATTTGGAAAATAAATAAAATTAAAAATATTAATTCAGTTACTACGTTGTTCTGTATAAGACGTCCATTATGTGCTATTACAGAATGATCTGGATACAAAACTTTTGTATTTCATTCTACGTTGTAAAATTTGGTATAAGTAAATGATAGATCCCACCTTGAAAAACACATTAAGATATGATTTCATACGCAAGATTGCAGGATCTTATTTTTAAGAACAAATGGATTCATTGGCAGTTTTGATATTACCATCACAACAAATTCACGTATTGGAAAGGAAAACAATAAGACATCTTCTCTTTCTATTATAGAATATTTTGTCTTGCCCAATTCGTTGTCATATTCTGTATTCATGGAATGCTGTAAAATACACTCCATAAACAGCATCTCTTTTTGTTGTTCTGTCAAATCCTGGAAAAACATCGATGTTTTACTGGTTATTTCTACTGGTTTGCCTTTTTTGTTCAAAAATGCAACACTTTCAATGTGTTCATCTGCGTTTAGTATATTACGACACTGTCTCAAGTTTAGTACATTCAAGCATTTTTACTTCCATGATGAATAATTCATTTTGTAAATGAAAAGGCTTCACAGTATAGAATATGTCGTTCTATGTATGCTATGATATATTATGGTAACTACAGGTTCCAAATTGGTTTTCAAATGTTGTAATTAGTTAGAAATAGAGATAACCTGCATAAAGGAAAAACGAACACGTTATTACATAAAAATAGAAAAAGATGGATTCTAGCGTCTTACTAGAGATACCAATCTACTTTTTGAGGATAGCACTATAACAGACATTACGGCTATTACTAGTGCAGATTCTACAATTGGACCAAATTCTGGAACCGCAGCACCATTGAATGTGATTTGTGCAAGTCCTTGCTGATCTAATGTCTTTATTGAATCAGGCAATGGAGGATACAATAGTGGTTCAGAATATTGCTGGCCGTCAGTTATCATCCATTTGATCATGTCAACTAGTGCTTTTGCTTTATCCAATGTCATACCATTTACAGTACTTAGATCTTTGTTGATCAGAATGTAAGTAAGTGTAGAAATTGGGTACGAATCATGTCCAGGTTGGTTTGCTATAGAAACTTTACTCCAATCGCCATCAGCTTTTGGAAGATTGGATACAGCTCCTGAAGCATCTGCAGATACTGTCTCAAGTGTTGGCATTACAAAGTTTGTACCATCAGCATTTTGGACAGCTGCATATGTGAAATTATTCTGTAATGCATATGCAAGTTCAACATATCCAATGCTGTATTGAGTAGTCTTTACTACAGATGCTACACCGGCGTTTCCATTACCGCCAATTCCCACTGGCCATGGCACAGTTTTACCTATTCCTATCTTTGATTTCCAATTATCGCTTACTTTAGAAAGATAGTCTGTAAAGGCATAGGTTGTACCAGAACCATCAGAACGATGTGCAATAACAATGGACTGATCTGGTAGATTAACTCCTGGATTTAGTTGTGTAATAACAGGATCGTTCCATTTTGTTATGGTTCCCATGAAGATGTCAGCAATTACTGGACCTGTTAATTTGAGTCCACCATCAACCCCAGGAATATTATAGGAAATTGTTATGCCACCTATAGATTCAGGAATTGTTAGTGTTCCAGGCAAGGCTGCCGCATCTGATTGTGATAATGGAGCATCGGAAGCAGCAAAGTCAACTGTGTGTTGTTTTGCCAAATTTATTCCTGCACCACTACCAATTGATTGATAGTTGAGTTGGATGTCTGGATGAAGTTTGTTGTACTCTACTCTCCATTTGTCCATTAATGGAAAGATAAATGTAGAGCCTGCCCCATTAAGTTGAGTTGCTTGTTGTGCATTTGCGTTTATTGCTAATGGAACAAGCAATAACAACATCAATGTAGTGCTAAGTATTTTTTTCGTCATTGATTACCCTGATAATTTTTTTCTATTTACATATGGCACATACGAATCTTGTAATTAGTTGTAATCTATGCAATCTATATAGAGATCAGGTGATCAACTATAGAATCAACAAAATTTTAAAAAATCATACTGATTCCTCATTTAAAACGATCTTTTTGTATGCGAGCTTGATATGCTTATGACGCTACACTGAAAGATTTGAGGATCTTTGCTTGTTCATAATATAAATAATCACAATTTGTATGAAATTGTATTGAGGTAAAAGTAATACAGTTCTTACAGATCTTTTGGATGGATTTTCGACAACTAATACACCACAACCATTTTAGTAATTGCCCACCGCAGACCCTACAGCATTCATCTGGCAATATTCATCACATGAATTAATCGAAAAAACACATCATTAATTGATTGCAAATAGATTCAATATTACTACATAGTGGTTTTAGTTACCATATTCAATAAGGAAAAAACTTACGTTATAGTTTGAAATAAGAATAAAAATAAAATGAAAGGTTGGTTTTTATGGATATGACCAGAGTTGTTGCCCTTTGAATTTTATCTCAGACAGTCCCTTCTTGTCTAACTCTTGTACGCCATCAGGTAATGGCACATACAATAGTTTTGATGCAAACTTTTGACCATCATCTGTGACAAACCAATATAACATATGAACCAAATCTAGTGCTTTTTGTTGATCCATTCCCTTTACTTGATCCAAATCAGCGTTTACCAATAGATAGGTAAAAGTTGCAATTGGATAGGCATTGGATCCTGGTGCATTGTTAATAGACACTTTGCTCCAATCACCATCTGATGCAGGTAAGCTACTTAGTGCTCCTTTTGCGGCTGCTGCTATAGTATCCACCGTAGCATCTAGAAATGCATTTTTGTCATGATCTTGAACATATGCGTATGTCATTGGTATACCAGATTGTAACTTGTTTGTCTTTGCGTATGCCAACTCAACATACCCTATAGAATAGGGCACTTTCTTGACAATAGCGGCTATTCCTGCATTTCCTGCTCCACCCATTCCTGCTGGCCATGGTACAGCCGTACCTTGTCCTACTTTGCTTTTCCAGTCGTTACTGACTTTAGAAAGATAGTCTGTAAAGGCAAATGTGGTACCGGAACCATCAGAACGATGTACTAGAATAATTGTATTGCCAGATAGCTTTACTCCTGGATTTAATTTTGCTATTGCAGGGTCATTCCATCTTGAAATCTTTCCCAGATAAATGTCGGCAATTACCTGTCCTGTAAGTTTTAGTCCATTCTTCTGATATTCAGGTAGGTTGTAAGTTAGAACTATTGCACCAATAGATTCTGGTATGTGCAGAGTATGTTTTGGCTGAGTTTTCAAGTCACTAGGTTGTAATGGAGCATCTGTGGCACCAAAATCAACTGTTTTTGCCTTGAAGAGTTTAATTCCAGCACCACTACCAATTGATTGATAGTTCAATGTGATTCCAGGATAAAGTTTGTTGTACTCTACTCTCCATGTATCTATTATTGGAAATGCAAAGGTTGATCCAGCCCCGTTAAACGCATATTTATCATCATTACCCGGTTCCTTGGGTGAGGACGTAGCATTTGCATTCAGTGATGTTGTTGGTACTAGTAGGATAAGCATTAATGCAAATCCTATGATGTATTTTTTCGTCATTGAGGTTTTGATTTTAATTTTCTTATTTACATATCATGTGAATAGATCATGTAAATAGCTGTAAACTACATAAGCATATGAAGACTTTTTGATTTAAACAGAAATTTTGGGTAATAACAATTATCAGACGATTATTAAAGTACATAATTACGTATCATAAAGAACTTATCTATACTTTCTAGAACCAGTCACAATATAATTTACAGAATCGCCTATGAATGCAGCATGATCTGCCATTCTTTCCATATAACGGAGAACCAATGCGTCAGCAAGGGCACACTTAACATTTTTTGATGTGATAAGCGCAGGAAGGTGTTTATTGTAATACTTGTCTACAAGATCTTCGTCTGTTCTTAATTCATTTGCTTTTTGCAAGTCAAGGGTTGCAAAACATTCTACTGCCAGTTTTATCATGTGCTTTATCTCTCCAGAAAGAGTATAAACGACTTCATTTTTGCATTCAGATAGATCACCTAACATATCTCTGACGAGGGTTATATCATATGCATATCTACCAAACCTAGTAAATCCATAAGAGATTTCAAGAGATGAACGAATAAGTCTAAAATCACTTGCTACTGGTTGATATCTTAGAATCATCTCAAATGTTAGTTCCCCCACTTTATCATATAGATCCATTACTTGGTTTGAAAGTTCTCGTACTTCTTTTACAGCACTCTGTCCTCCAAGAAACGAATCTATTGCAAGATTCGTGCTAGCAAGAGACAGATCACACATTTGTTTCATCAATTCTGAGAGATGTGCTAGGTGCGGATCTATGAGACGAGTCATGGTTTAGCCAAACTGCCCTTGAACATATTTTGCAGTTATTTCATTTCTTGGATTCTCAAAAATTTGTTTAGTTTCCCCAAATTCTACCAGATCTCCAAGATACATGAATCCGGTATAGTCAGATACCCTTGTTGCTTGTTGCATGTTATGTGTAACTATAATTATGGCATATTCTTTTTTTAATTCAGTTATCATTTCTTCAATTTTTTGAGTTGCGATGGGATCAAGTGCGGATGCTGGTTCATCCATCAATAATACTTCAGGTTGAATTGCCAGAGCTCTTGCAATACACAAACGTTGCTGTTGTCCCCCAGAAAGACTCATGCCAGGTTTTTTCAGATCATTTTTAACTTCATCCCAGAGGTAAACCATTTTCAGACAGCCTTCTACTATTTCGTCAATTACATTTTTCTTATTGATTCCATTTAGTTTTAGGCCAGCCGCTACATTATCATAGATAGACATTGTAGGAAACGGATTGGGTTTTTGAAACACCATTCCAATTTTTCGCCTATTGATTATAGGATCAACTGCATTAGAATAAAGATCTTCGCCATCAAGCAATACTTTTCCTGTCACTTTGGCATTCTTGGTAAGTTCATGCATTCTGTTAAGACATCTCAAAAATGTTGTTTTACCACACCCAGATGGACCTATAAGAGCAGTTACAGCTTTATCTTTGAATTTCATTGAGATATTTTTTACTGCAACTATATCATCATAACTTGCAATAATATTTTCTGCAACAAGTTTGTACCTACCTTTGTCTACAGATGACACATTAGCAACAGGAGTCTTCATAGTTTCCATCATCATCGCACTCCTCCAAACATCTTGAATTTTAGCATCGAAGTTCCACGCTTTCTCAAAAATACATATCGTACACCTATGTTTATGGCAAATATCATCATTATCAAAATAAATGCTGCCCCCCATCCTTGAGTTTGTGCGCTATCATATGGTAGTGATGATAGTCTCCAAATTCTAAGCGGTAATGCATCTATAGGTCCATCCAATCCAGTCATGAATTGGCTACTACCAAGAATTGTAAATATTAGCGGGGCAGTCTCCCCAGAAATTCTTGCAACGGCAAGCATTATTCCTGTGACCAATCCACTTTTTGCAGCAGTAAGAACTATTCTGGTAACAACAACGGATCTTTTTATACCCAACGCATAACCTGCTTCACGATAAGTTACGGGTACTAATTTTAGAGACTCCTCAGTAGTACGCATGATTATAGGCAACATTATGATTGAGAGTGCAAACGATCCTGCCCAAACTGAAAAGCTTCCAATTGTTATAACAATAATAACAAATGTAAATACACCAATGACTATGGTTGGAAATTCTGCCAGAACGTCATTGAAAAATCTAACCGTTCTACCATACTTGTTATTTCCATATTCTGAAAGGAATATTCCACCCAAAATTCCAATCGGAACTCCAATCAAACAAGAAAGTCCAATTAATGCCAAAGTACCTTGAATGGCAGGACCTATTCCACCAATTTCATCACTTCCAACTGCACCAGGTACTTGAGTTAAGAAATCAACACTTAGTGCGGCGACGCCATTTGTAAATACTTCATACATTATACTTGCTAATGGAACAACTGCAAGTGCTACACACCCAAGCACCGTAATTTTGATTATTTTGTCTACAATTAATCTGCGACCAATATTATACCTAAAGTGTTTTCTAAATTCTGCTCTCTGTTCTATTGTTATCATGCTAGAACTGCTCCCTCGTGTGATTTTACCATTCTAGCAACAAGCAGATGTGCTACTATGTTTATGCCAAATGCTACAAGGAATAAAATTAATCCAATTCCTATCAAGGCTGCCAAATGTAGTCCTCCCTGCGATGCTTCTGCAAATTCATTTGCCATAATGCTTGCCATTGTTTGGCCAGGTTGGAATAATGATTGTGGAAATGCAGCACTTCCGGTTGAATTTCCAATCAACATGGTAACTGCCATTGTTTCTCCAATAGCTCTTCCAAGACCAAGTATTGTTGCACCAATCAATCCTGACTTGGAATATGGCAAAACTGCCATTCTAAATACCTCCCATTTTGTAGCTCCAAGCATGTATGCTGCCTCACGCTGGCTGTTTGGAACTGCCAACATGATTTCTCTTGAAATTGAAGATACCGTAGGAATTATCATTATGGCAAGAACTATACTGGCAGTAAGAATGTCCAGTCCAAAGGGAGTGCCAGAAAAAATTATCACATTATCCCCAAAAAGATTGTGCAGAGGCATCTCTATCCAACTCTGGATGTAATCCCTAAAAACAAACAAGCCCCACAAACCATAGATAACGCTTGGGACTGCAGCAAGAAGCTCTACTAAAAATGATATGGGCGTTCTCAATATTTTCGGGGCAAGCTCAGAAAGAAACATGGCTATACCAAAACTAATAGGTAATCCAATTGCCATTGCAATTCCTGCTGTGACAAAGGTTCCCATAATGTATGGCGCAGCCCCATATGATTCCCTGCCTTCAACAGCATTCCAATCTGAACCTGTAAGAAAATTCAGACCTTCCTTTTGCCAGACTGAAGCCGATCCGCTAGTAAGATTAACTATTATCATGGCAATTATTACAAGCACGTATGTTGCAGAGGCTAAAGCTGCAATCTTGAATATTTTGTCAGTCTTACCAGAAGATTTCTTGATATTCAATATGCTCATTAGATATGTTATCTAATTTTATAGTAAATATCTGAAGTTCGACCATGATTTCTTAAGTTTCATATCTCAATATAGTACTATATAGAAATACATAGAATGAGTACACAACTCCTTTAATTATATTTAGTATAGAAAACTAGTTGACAGAGATACTAAATGATAAAGAAGTAAGGAAACTACAGCTAGTTGGCGGATCTACATATGTACTCTCGCTTCCTAAGAAATGGATTGATGAACTAAACCTAAAAACAGGTGATCCCGTATCAATAATCAAAAATGTCAACAAGTCTCTTTCAATACTACCTACACAAAACTTGCCAGCCCCAAAATTAGCAAGATCTAAAACTACAATTTCACAAAAAGATACTACAGAATCAATTCAAAGAAAAATAATTGCAATGTATCTTGCAGGATATCAACTCATAGAGATAAATACAAAAGGAGCACGTATACAGTTAGAACAAAAACAGGCAATTCGTGATCTAGTAAGAAGGAATATGATAGGAACAGAAATTGTGGAATCTACATCAGAATCACTCACAATTCAGGTTTTAACTAGTCTTCCAGAGTTATCAATTAGTGACGCATTGAAAAGAATGTTTTTGCTTACCACCACAATGCATCGACAAGCAATAGATGCATTAAAAGAGATAGATGCTGAATTGGGCGAGGAGATTACACATATGGATGATGAGGTGGATAGGTTTAGTCTATACATACTTAGAAATCTTACTCTTGCGGTAGAACATGAAAAAATTCTAAGAGACATTGGACTCAAAAAACCATCTGACTGCATAAGCTATAGAACGGTAGTAAAATCCATAGAACGAATAGCAGATCATGCTGTATCAATAGCTACTAGAGTAAAATTTCTAAAATCTACACTTGAACCATCCTTATTACAGAAAATCAGTAGACTAAGCGAGGAATCTCTGAAGGTGTTTGAAGATTCCATCTTAGCATTAAACAAGCGAGATTATGTTTTAGCTGATACAGTGGCATCCAATGCTAGAAGAATAGCAGAAAAAGAACGAGAGTTTACAGATAGCTTGGAAGAATCAAAAAAATATACAAGTGTAATCAAGTTTGTCTTAGAAGATATTAGAAGGACAGCGGAATATTCAAGCGACATAGCTGAAGCCGTCATAAATGAAACTGTACAGGATGTAATATTGGAAAAATCATAGGATACGGTATACTCTCATTGTTTTTCTAGATCCATAATTTTCTTCTTTATACCATACCACTGTTTTTCGATTTGGCGTTCCTTTCTTTCCTGTTCCTGCAAATAACCTAGAATCTGTGAGTATTCCGTATAATTGCGTTTTTTGTCCCGAAGCTTCTCCCTAAGGGATAGTACCAGCCTATGTTTGCTTGATAGTATTACAGATTTTCGGTTTAACTCAAAAATATATTTTTTTAAGGTTGTGTTATTTTTCATCAGAGCCTAAGCCTTGATTAAATTAATATCTTCTGAAATTATTTTGTGTTCAATCTCATCATTTTCATCCTTTGATACGCCATATGTTTTTTTTATGAGTTCTCCCACCAGTTCAATGTCACCTTCAAGTAACTCTTCGTATGGGTCTTTGGCCATGAATCTTGCAAAAGAATCCTCTTTTTGTTGTGGAAGGTCCAAGTTGTCATAACCGATAGAATATTCCACAAGTACTTTTGGTGAATCCTTGTCTTTGCTATATTGCAGTCTTTTGATGTGAGAAGGTAGCTTTTTTTCTATATCTGAGAGAATAACCAAAGGATCGGTTCTCCCACCTGCATAATAACGCGAATCTACTGGAGTAAAACTGAATCTAACCTTGCACCAAGATTGCACGTATACAGTACATGGATGATCAATAAGAATGATAGTAAGGGTTACACAGGAATTGACTTAGTTTTGGCTTCTGTGTAAACCTGATCTTTTAAAACAGTTTTGTATGTCTAAACTTGATCGTATATGCTGGGTCAGCCACTTTGTTCATTTTCATTTATCTTTTGTGTTATGCTATTATCTGCTGTTCTAGATACATAAGGCGTTGTTAAATCCAGACCATTTTTTTGAAATAGATTGTAGACATTTTTTCTCAGTTCTGATTGTATTACCACATATTCATTTGGCTTGCTTGTATAGGCTCGTAACTGATAGGCTGCAGCAAAATTGTCAAACCTTTTCATAATTACATTTGGAGGAGGACTAGACACTATATCTCTAGTCATTTTTGCAGATTCTAACAACAACGATTCTATTTTTTTGCTATCATTATCATAGCTCATGGTAATCTCAATTGTAGCTGCAACCAAGTCTAAGCCACTATAATTTACAATCCGTTTTTGTAATAATACCTGATTTGGAACACTTACCAATTCATTTGTGATTGTCTTGATTTTAGTATAGATTAGAGATATTTCAATTACGTCGCCAACAAGGGAATCATCATCTGAAATCCTAATTCTATCTCCTATTTTAAAAGGTCTAGTCAATAAGAGCAAGACTCCGGAAATGGCATTACCGACTGTATTAATAGAAGCAAAGCCAATGATTGTTCCTGCTGATAAGCTGATCACGCTTGCAACTATTCCGGAGGCAGTGGAGAATTGGAAAATAATTAAAACCGTAGCTATTATCATCAAGCCAATTTTTACTATTGAAAAGATGCCCCTCATGTGATACTCTTTGAGTCCAAATGATGAAGATAGCTGCCTAAGACCATATCTTAGTATCAGATAAACAATTGCGGTGATGGTAGCAATTATCGACGACGTTATTATACTGGTCAAATATACATTTATGAAAGAAGTAAAATCAGACAATATTTTATGATAAACTTTCCAGTTTAAAAACAAATTCGATATCCAGTCATAGGAGTATATAGGTCTTGGAAGTGTGAAAATGATCTTCTTGGTAGCGTATCACAGATAGTGGTTCACAAATCAAAGATGTAGTATTTTGATAGTAAAATCACTCAAGAAAACCATAAAATCAAGGTAGGAACAGTGATGCTGATGGAACGTATTGAATTAACGACTTTTTTGCAACAATGTGAAAGTATTGAATATGTTCTTAATTCCTTTGAAGTTCCATATCAAAAAATTAATGGAACTAGTTTAGAAAAAGAAATAATTCGATATGTAATAATGGTTCCAGATGACATAGCACATAATGTGATTGAAAAACTTTCTATGATATTAGATACAACTCAAAAGGACATTTATCTTACAACACAAAAAGTGGATGCTACTGTATCTGGTTATCTGGATAAATTAAACGAAAAAGTCCAGAAACCGAAAAAAATTCCCCTATATGAAGAATTAATTCCTTTAACAGAGCCTTTCGTGAAATTTAGAAAGGATCTTCTAATCATGATTGTAATCGCATCAGTAGTGGCATTGGTCGGGTTGTATTCTGACAGCCCTGCCATAATAATTGGAGCTATGCTAATTTCTCCTTTACTTGGTCCAATTACCGCATTTTCGTTTAATGCAGCTGTTGGACGACCAATGAAAATGTTAAGGTCCGCATTTTCCGGTTCACTGCTGATTATAGCTGTAGTTGCAACAGCAGCTTTACTGACTGGAATACTCACCCATGTATCTAATTTATCCATAACTCATGAGATAACAGTTAGAACTATTGCATCGCCTACCGATGTTGCAATTGCAATACTATTAGGAATAGCAGGCGGAATTGCAATGGTTTCAAGTATCCCGGGCATTTTAGTTGGTGTTGCAATAGCTGCGGCATTAGTACCCCCTGCCACTGTTACTGGGATAGGAATAGCATTACTGGATTGGAAAATTTTTAGTGGATCTTTACTTCTTACTGCTTCTAACATAATTGGATTAATTCTTGGCAGCATAATTGTTTTCTTTCTAAGAGGGGTTACACCACGAAAATACTATGAGAAAGATAAAGCAAAAAAGTATCTTATAATTACTATTCTAGTCTTTGTTGGATTGAGTACGTTATTAGGAACATTTAGCTTTATGCATTTAATCAAGTGATTTCCGGTAGTTATATCAAGTATCCCAAATATTAGGCTGAAAACAAGTTAAACTATTCAATGAAACGTATTTGTGCATTGTATTTCATTCAGATATAAGAAAAAACGGGCATAATTCGATATGATTAAAAGATGAACCGCACTATAATCATCGAGCTTCGATATTGATGAGCGCCTCAAGTTTTTACAATGAAGTCATAATGCCAAAATTAAAAAAAATCTATGAGGTTTTGGATATAAGGAAAAAGAAAGCACCAAAATCACCTGTTGGTAAAATCGAACCTTCCATTATTAGCGAGTCTGGCACTTTCTCACAGAGAATAGGAATCGAGGAGGTAGAAAAGGAAATCCAAGTACGTTCAATGGATAGAGACCTGAAAAACAGCTTATGGAATATCACGGTAGCAAATTTTTTCCCTAGCGTATCTAATCCCTATGTTATTCCTGTACAGGAAGATAAGGAATTTTTTTCATTCATAAAAAAACTTTGGCTTGAATTTTTCAAATCTCCGTCTGATTATATTTTATATGGTTATGTTGGAAATGCGATAAATGAATTGAGAGGTGCCTACATGAACCTGAAATGGAATGAAGTATATGATTTTATAGAATTTATCATTAAAAACTATGACTCTATGACTTCAAAATCAAAGTCTGATTTTATTTCATCATGTAATAAAATTCTCGAGCTTGAATCATCATATTATAGAATAATCAATAACAAGATTGTTCCAAAATACTATGGATAAGAAAATCTAGTTTTTTCATCCAGAATTAGTACACATTGCAATAATAGGGATTAAAATATGATGAATGCGTAATATAATTATGACTTCGGCATTTGTCATGATTAGTTGTGACTATGGACAGGAAAAAAGGATCATCGATGAGATGAGATCTTTGATCCCAGTCAAACAAATTGAAGAAACAGTTGGCGCCTATGATATCATTGCAAAGATTGAGTCGACATCATCAGACAAACTAAAAGAAACAATCAAGTCAAAAATACAGAAAATAGACAACATTCGATCCACCCTGACCTTGTTTATTAACTAAATACTAGGTCAGTATAATTTCTGAAAAAAGTTTCTCATTCCATATTTTTTGTCATTAAAATTTTGATATTTTTGAATTATCAAGTCGTCCATCTTTGTTAAATCTTATTCTGGCTACCGTGAATCATAATGGTTTATGCTTATTTTAATCCCGTAAACAATCAATGAACTAGAGTAACTGGACATAATGATGACTCTAGTACGTTCCTAGACGTGCTTCCTATTGCACCAATCCTTGGAATTAGTCCTTTACGTGAGGTTGTACCCATTATGATAAGATCTACTTTTTCTTTTTTTGCAAACTCTATTATCTTATCTGATGGGTATCCAATCAAAATTACATTTCGTATCACAACACCTGACTTGCTGTATGGTTTTGTTTGTTTTTTCATTGATTCTTGAGCCTTTGTCTCTTGTACTTGAATTATTTCCCTGGTGAACTGCGCCTCTGTAATTTTCTTGCCGGTTTTGGGCGAGATGAATTTCCCTTTTCCAGTATATCCCATAGGTAACCACCATTCCTTGAGTACATGCAATAGTATGATTTGAGATTTTTTAGAAATCTGGGCAAGCTTCACAGCATATTGTAATGCCCTATCAGACGGATGTGAGCCATCTGTAGGTACAAGCATCTTTTCTAGCATGTTGTTATTTTATACATGAAGTATTTGTATATCTCCATTGATTTTCAATAATAATAGAGAGATACTGCATTGCTTAATCGTAATGCAGAGATGTGTACTTGTATTCTAATTCCTCTAATTTTCTAGATGATTTGGAAAGTAAATCACAGTACTTTTGCATATTTGTCAGTGCAAAAGATCTCTTATTTTGAATCTGTGTGATAGACTTTTCTGAGAGTTCATCTAGACCTCTATCAGAAATTCTAGTATTTTTCATAACATCAAGTTCTTTTTTGAACTTATTTAGTATGACCCACTGTTTGTTTTGTTCTTCTCTCATTTCTTTTCGAATTTTAGTTAGTATTTTTTTAATAGTTGGTTTGTCATACCCAAATCTTCGCTCATATTCAGATGCTAAAAGAACTGGAAATGGACTTACATCTATTCCGTCAACTAGTTTTTTTATCTGATTGTCAGATAGGCGCTGTAGTAATTTTCTTAGTTCCCTCTCTGATTTTCTTGAAATGCTCATGTGGTTTCTTTTACTTTTTCACCCTTTGTAAACATACTGGACATTTCTCTTGTTCATTTTAGCTGGATATATCAATAAAAGTTCAAATTTTAGGAATTATACAGAATCAGTCTTGCTTCTGCCAATTTTGTATCTTGGAGTATTGATTCTTTCTGCCAAGGTCTTTGAGGAGGTAATGATACGGATAAAACAGCCACCAATAATTGGAAATGTAATTGCTGGTATCATAGTTGGTCCTGCCTTGTTTTCTATCGTAAAACCGGTAGATGAGATCGAAGTTTTTATCTCAATTGGGATTTTCTTTCTGTTCTTTTTAATTGGCCTTGAGGAAATCGATCTTCCAGGTCTTGTTAGCATATTTAGAAAGAGGTTGTTTGCAGGGGCAGTAGTTGGATTTCTTATACCATTTATTGCAGCATTAGCATTTTCTTGGCAACTTGATATGGGATTAGTAAAATCACTTGCAATTGCAAGCGTAATAGGCGCATCAAGCTTGGGTGTAACTGCCAAGATTCTCGTAGACTTGGGAAAGCTAAAATCAACAATAGGGCTGGAAATTTTTACTGTTACTGCAATCATAGAATTTATCGCAATCATAGTAACTAGTGTGGTAATACAGATAGGAGGGACTAATTCCAACGTATCCGTACCTGAAATAGCTTGGCTGTTTGTAAAGATGCTAATCTTCTTTGGTGTGGCAGGCAGTTTTGCTGTTTTTGTTTTTCCACGCATGTTACGATACGTAAGAAAATACATGAAGGTCAAAGAAGTCTATTTTGGAACAATTGTAGGCATGATACTGCTTGTAGCATACTTTGCAGAAGCAAGCGGTGTACATGGAGCAATAGGTGCTTTGTTATTAGGAATTGCAATGTCACAGATGCCAAAAGAAGAATATCTAGAGACGTCAAAAGGTCTTCATAGTATAGGTTATGGTATTTTTATTCCAATCTTTTTTGCCGGTATAGGACTGCAATTTGCTCCAAACTTTTTTGAGCTTCCCATAATTACTATAGTTGGATTTTTAGCAATAATAATCGGAGTAAAATTTGGTGGATCTTATATCGCTGCAAGAATAGGAAAGCTAACACCACACAAAGTTGTTGCATCCGGTATAATGTCAAAAGGTGCTGTAGATTTAGCGCTCATGCTGACACTTCTAGGAGCTGGGCTTTTGGACAAGACCATTTTTTCGCTTCTTGTCTTTGGTTCACTTGTAATGATGATAATATCTGGAATTGGTTTACAGAAGGGTCTTGGTAAGGATGTTGAAGCAAAAGAAGAACCAATAGATGCTCTCATACCTTTGTATGTAAAGATGGCAATAGGAGACCTAAAAGCTAAAGATATCATGTCAAAAGACTTGCCCATAACCAGTGGAAAAATACCAATATCAAAATTTGTAAAAGAACATCTTGATGCATTAACAAATACCTATTTGATATTGGAAGATGATGGTAGACTTCTAGGATTAGTGTCAATAAGAGAAATCAAGAGAGTGCCTCAAAAAAAATGGGATACAGTTACAATAGACAAAGTTATGAATCATGAAATTACGTTTGCAGAATCTGATGAAGAGCTTTATTCAGTCTTGGAAAAGATGAATTTACACCATTATGATTTGATTCCAGTACGGGATACTTTAGAGAATGAAAAGGTTGTTGGAGTAATATCAAAACATGATATGCTACAGCTTCTTGTCAAAACAGATAATGGTGATAAATAGATACAAAAATAAAATTATCTACGTTCCCAATGACAATCACAGTTGCAACCCTTCTGGCATTTCATTCTTTTACAATCTGAGCAAATTTTTCTTCGCCAAAAAGGTGCTGTATTCAATAATACTATCAACAATGGCAATTAAATAGATTTTTCGTAATCATGAGAGGTTTTTACTGGAATACTTGTTTTATTCCATCAATCACAAGTTGCACTGCAAAAGCTGCTATGATTATTGCAAATATTCTAGTTACTATTACAGAACCTCTTTTTCCAAGAGGTCCATAGATTGGATCGACTGATCGCAATATTGCATATGTAATACATAATACAATTATGATTGAGGGAAGATGGTTTCAAGGAAAAACATGATTTGTTTAAAAGGTAAACATGTGATTTAGCAGTATGATCTAAATACTATTACAAAACCACATCAGTTGGAGCTGTCACCAAAATACTGTTAGTTTTTGGTCTTAAGTTCCAATCTTTAAAATATCATTATTGTAAATAAGAAATTTGGAAAAGAGGTTAATTTGATTCAAAAGTTATGAATGGGATTCATCTAAATCTCCTGAATCATTCCAAAGATGGCATCAGTTTGCCTAACTATGGACCAGATTCCCCTGATTCTGTAGATCCCGATTCGGCTGATTCTGTCGAATTGGCTGTTGACTTGGTTTCTTGAAGATTCAAAGTCTTTTCTGTCTGTTCCTCACCTGGTAATTCTGTAGCTTTATCCCCCAAGATAGTTTTGACACCTGCCGCTGTAACAGCAACTACGATTATGGCAATAGTAATGCCAACTATTTTTTTATTCATAACGGTTTTTTCCTTTTGCAGATTATAATACCTAGTTGCCATTTCTATCGATGGGAATGGGAAGTAGACAATTAAATACGAAATCCCAAACTGCAAATAATGAAAAAATCTGCACAACAGTTCATCCTGATTGCAGCTATACTGGTACTTGCAAACAGCGGAATCTATTTTGTCACTGCATATTCACAGATGAAAGAATCTGATGATTCGGCAAGCCAGATACAAACCATGCTCTTTACAACTGCGGCAATAACATATCTTCCTCTAGGAGTATGGATGATCAAAAACAAGTTTCATAGTAGAGCTCCATATGTAATATCAAGCCTAGTCTCAATAGCACTGATTGGTCTATACATAGCATCAAGAACTACTACTCTTCCAGTAGTTGGAATTCAGGATGATATTGGTCTGATAGACATCCTAAGTAAAGTGACTCAAGGTGCGATAATTGTGGTATCATTACTGCTTTTGCAAAGCTGGAAGAAAGAGAAGATCAAGGTATCACAATAAACCTATCTTTATCTGAAATTTTTATGTCAAGAGTTCTGTAAGATTCACATGGTTTGATGGATGATTAAATCAGAAACATCCACACCTTTATTAATAAATCAAATAAAATTTGAATAAGTGAGTAAGGATAAAGACAAAACAAGTCCTCTTATAAATAAAAAAATCCTCATAGTAGGTTCGATAATAATCATCATAGGAATAATCCTTATTGGTATTTCACCTCAATCAAGAATTGATTCTTTGACGAACAAAATTATTGGAAAAACCCAGCCATCTCAAGATAACATGGAATTTATTACATTTCTTGAAGGGCAACAAAAAAATCTAACTGTTTCAAATAAAGATCTTCTCTTCAACATAACAATAACATATGACAAAACCAAAAATCCAGAGTATGTAAATGTTGAAAAGAAATCCGAGTTTGCCGATTTTTATAAACAAGTTGGATTTACTGACATGTCAAAAGACGTCGTATTCATATATCCAATTTTCACCCAAGGAGCTTATTCTAACCACGGATTTTATGATTATTATGAAAAAAAATGTGGCGTTGAATGCCTGACTATTCCTATACCAACAAAATTTGTTCCTATGTATGGAGCAAGTATGACTACAACTATGGTTTTATCTTTACTAAATTATTCTTACATTACTGATATTGATGTTGACAAAAATCCAGACATTTTAAAGAAATATCATAAGGTCATAATTTTGCACAACGAATATGTAACAAAAAAAGAATTTGATGCCATAACTAATCATCCTAATGTGGTATATCTTTTCGCTAACTCGCTCTATGCAGAAGTAAAAACTGACTATACTAATAATACAATTACATTGGTAAGAGGACATGGGTATCCCACCCCATCAATCACAAATGGTTTTGATTGGAAATTCGATAATTCTAAATTTGAATATAACATAAATTGCGAAAACTTGACATTGGATGTAATTCCCAATGGAAAGATGTTAAATTGTTATCCTGCTTATCATGCACTTTTTGATAAACCATTTCTAGAGACTATAAAAAAATCCTGAGTTTTTCACTAAATAATTCATAGAAATTAACAGAATCATCCAACATTAATCATAATAAAACCTTAAACTCGAACTCTAAGATCAAAACCCTATGAAGGAATGGGTCCACAGGGATGTAAAACAATATTGTTCTATAATTGAATTCTAAAGTCTTTGATTAATTCTTCTTTTCGAGAAACTTTTGTTTCTCTTCTTCCCATTTACTGATATCTCGAATAGCATTACTATGATTTGCTTTAAGGAATCTAAATTCTCTATCTTCAATTAATTTAGATATTGTATTGATTAATCCTACTAGTCGTTTACCTGCATCAGCAGGTGGGTTTTTCCCCTCATGAACTATATCATTTCTGATTTTGATTGCCTCTAAAGTATCTTCAATTTCTTTAGTCGTTATATTACCTTTCAAGGCTGTGACAATCATCGTTTTCACAGGTAATCTTTGTGTAGTGTTAAACTCATCTATTTTGTTAAACTGGATATTCATTTTATCCAATCCTTTTTTCAATAATTCATCAACTGCTAATTCTAATGCAGTGACACCATCAAGTATAGCATATTTAGTATTTCTTTGATCATGATGTTCCCATGCTTGTGTTAATAATACCATTACATAAGAAGGAGAATACTCCTGTTTTACTTTTGATTTTATTTCATTCCAATCTTCTTCAGCAATATAATTACGATAGCCTGCATAATCTCCCATAACTAGACTGATTACACGTTGAATCTTTGCATCAGGAACAAAATCCGACCAGTTTGTTCCATCTAAACTCCATTGTAATATTAAACTATTACAATAAGATCCTAAAGAGTTGAATCTAGAATCAAATGGAGATAATCTCACGTAACCAGTATTGTCCATATTGGATTCTTAAGATTCGTAGTAGATTAGAAACTGGAGGCTGTATGATAGATACTATTCGTTTTCCAAGAGAGATATAATTAGGATCTCCCTCTTTATTTCCTTTAACAGCTTCTAACTCCACATCTGAAACATCTTTTATTGTAAAGGAACCAGTCATAGGACCAGCTTCAAGCACCACCTGTTTTGGAATAATTGCTGGTTCTACCTCTTTTCGCTTATAATCAAATTCAATCATTCCATCTCTCACATAGCCTCTTCTTTCAAACCAAACTTTCAATATGTAATCAGAATTACCAACATCAAGATCTATGGCATCAGATTGACCGTTTGGCATCCATCTATGGGTTAAAGGACCCTTTGGACCAAAATCAATGTTATAATTTTCAAGATGAATTGCAAATTTCAGGAAGAGTGTATTCATCAAAACTTCATAGGATTATGGTTAGTTAAATTATTGATCCTTTAAATTGAGATAGATGAGATCAGTAATTAGCATAGTCTATCGTTTCTTGAAGAGATCTGCTCGTGTTGGTTCGTATTTGTATATTTTTTTCATTGTAATAACTTGTGAAGTCTCGTTAAATGTGATTTCATATTTGTTAAAAAGCCCATTACGACCCAATAGAACTTTCTTTTCTATATCATCACCTAGTTCATATTTTTCTGGTACTGATACATCTATCATGCCGATCGGCACTCTACGCATTCCGTATACAATTTCTAGATGTACTTGAGTTCTGAATGTCCAAAACGATTCAGATGCACTTTTTGATTCCTTCTTAGTACTTTCATCTAGATCCAGTTTTAAAATTTCAGCAATTTGCCTTGGAATATAAGAAACGTCTGCTCCTGAATCTACTAGACCAAAAATTCTAAATTCAGGATTTGTATCAGGGTTTTTTGCATCGGGGTATTTTCTAAATACCACTTCAATTTTCGGACGTGGGATATGATGTATATGATTTCCATCTTTGTCTACTGTAACCTCTTTAACATATTTGAAATGCATTTTCTCTTCAAGACGGGATCCACCCACCATGGGGAGACTGAAAAATGCTAATTATTAAAGAATTAAAGTTTCTTCAGTATCTTTTTCTGGAACTTGTTTGAACAATGGAGTACGCACTTTTGACTTCTCCATAGCTTCTTTATACACTTGTTGCAAGTCTTTTCCTTCTGCAATTATTTTATTGTCTAGAATGGCAATCCATTTACCTCTATATTCATCCTTATTTTTCATAGACATTAGAAACTGGCTTTCTGCACTAGACATGATTCATCCCTTGTATTATACATACAAATATCTTTCTTTTAAAACCTAGCGTATTTTTTATTCTTGATAATACCTTTAATGAGAGGAGATAAACAGGTTATTCAACATTTTTCTAGTACATGATTTCACATAATGGCAAGCGACTATGTAAACTCGTTGTTTTATTCCTTCAGGAGTCAACCCTTTCACAGTAGGACCTGCTTGTTTGAATAGTGGATCACTAGGTCTTGGTTCTTTACCTGTTTCTTTTATCCATACAGTTTTGTAATCCATCAACGCTTGATACGCTTCAGGAGTTATGAAAGCTGGATAAGCTTCGTTTGTATTTCTATATACAGCCACTATCGCACAAACAATAACAGCTTTTTTTGTTTCTGATTCAGTAATATCTAGCACAATTCTATCTTCTATTTTATAGACAGGTGTCACATCTTCCCATTTTAACACTAAACCTCCTTCTCTTATTCCCGAACTTGCTGCAACTAGAATTATCGCTTTGTCAAGAGCACCTTTAGTGAAATTCAACATTTTTTGAATTTCTTGTCTTGTGTATCCCCTCCCATCATAATTGTTATTTTGTTCTGGAAATGTTGTGTAAACTTTTGTCCAAGCCACTGGAACAGAATTCATTTCTAGAAGCTTTCTGACAGGTTTGAATTTGTTCGGAATGAAATTTGGATTAAGATAATTCTTGTCGGATGGATTTAGAATAGTTCTTTCTTTTAGCTTCTTTGATATTGTCAGTAATGCCATGGTTATCCATTCTGGCTTTTGTTTTCCCAATTCCACCAGCTGTTTGGCTCTTTCTTCAAAATTACCTTCTAGAATATCTTCAAGAGTTTCACATAACATTCTGCGTAGCGTTCTTGTGTATTTGTCACGTGTAGCTTTAGATCTTAATCCTTGATAGAATAGCTTTATGGGTTCTTCTTTGATGGCCTGTAGATCTTCTTTTGTTATCTTCAAATTCTTGGATTCCATGCTTGATGGAACCTAATAAAGAACAATATCAAAATGGGTCCACAGGGATTCGAACCCTGGATCTTCGCCGTGTAAGGGCGACGTCATAACCAACTGGACTATGAACCCATGCAAGCTGAAATTTAAAATGCATTTAAACTTTGAGAATTGCCAAAACAAAAATGGATATACTGTTTAACAATGAAATTGCAGATATGTTAGAGCTAGTTTTTTTCTCAAGCCCCATTGGATTAGGCCATGCAGCAAGGGATGTGGCAATATCACAGAACCTAGATGATACATCAAAGAGATTTGTAAGCGGTGGAATGGCTCCAAAACTCTTATCTCAATATGGCTTTGAGGTGGATAATCTGTACAATCCACCACCATTTCAAGTTGAAAATGGCAACCTAAAACAGCCTCTCAGATGGCTCTTTAGTTATTATTCCTACTATAGGAAATGTAAGCAAATATCATCCAGCATACTAGACAGGTATGGCCCAAATCTAATAGTAAGTGATGAAGACTTTGCATCACTTGTATCAGGTCAAAACAAAGGAATCAAGACAATACTTGTGACAGACATTTTAGAAACCAATTTTGCAAGAGGAGTTGGTTCCATTATAGAGAAACAAATGAACAAATCAATGAAAGGAATTATTAAAAAATGTGACCTTGTCATAGTTCCAGAAAATGGCGACAATAAAGACAACATAGTGCGAGTTGGACCCATAGTTCGTAAAACATCAGAATCAAGAGATCAACTAAGAGACAAATTTTCTTTTCATAGAAAAACCATAGTTGTAAGCATCGGTGGTACTGATTCAGGAAGGTTTTTGATAGAAGAAACTGTAAAAGCATTCTCAAGATTAAATATTGACGCAGATCTTGTCATGGTTTCAGGCCCATCACTTGATCTTGTAGATTCACGTTTTAGAAATCTTGGATTTGTAAACAATCTTCATGAAGTCATACTAGCAAGTGATCTGGTGATTTCCCTTGCAGGGAAATCAACTATTGATGAATCGATACATTATGGAACGCCGGGAATCTTCATACCGATAAAGGGTCATTTTGAGCAGGAAGAAAATGCAAAGGAATTAGGGTATGGCTATGACGACATTTTTCATCTTGATAAATTAATTTTAGAAAAAATCAATGAAAAAAGAAATCCCAGGCCTTTTGATGGGGATAAAAAGGCGGCTGATTTTATCAGAAAGTTTCTCTAATTGTTTTGTTGAAAATCAATGCATCCGGTAATCTCTTTACAAAGAGATTCGTTGTGAACCAGACCTACTTCTGGAACAAATTGCAGTATGTGATTTGTATTCTTGTCTCTGAAAAGCTCCCCCTGCCCAATCATAACAAATCACCAGATTTGAGCATGCTCAGAAAAACGTCATTTTTAGATTTAAGGCATGCGTATGATTGATCTTCTTGCTTCATTGTAGTTTTAGATAAACATACAATACTTTATAGAAGGAAGTAAAGAGAGATTACCAAGTTTTGGAAAATTTAGTTGTTTCAAAATTTGGTGGTAGCGCAGTAGGAGTAGATGGGAATCAAATTCCTGTAATAATTAAAAGAATAAATGAATTAAAAAAAGATTCCAAAGTTATTGCAGTATTTTCTGCACCATTGACTACATACAATGGAAAACAGAGGTCACTGACTGATTTAGCACTTGAAGTAGGACAAAGAGCCGAGAAAGGTGAAAACATTGGTTTGGACAGCATAAGAAAGCCATATCAAAAAATTTTAGAACTAGTTGATAAAAAGTATCAAGACGAATGTAAAAATACGATAGAATCCTTTCTTGGAAAAGCCAGTCTGTCAATATCAGAAACATTAGAGAAAAAAGAATTTGCAAATGAGACCAGATCTAGGTTCCTGGCGTACACTGGCGAGGTACTAATGTCATATGTTATGAATTATGTACTTAAAAGTGCCGGAATAAAATCATCAGTTGTTGGGTTTGATATATGGCCAATCATTACAGACAAGAATATCGAGTCTGCAAACTTTCTTGCTGTACAGTCATCCCAGAGCATGGAAGGTATAACAAATCTAGTGGAAGAAAATGATGTTCTAGTCATGGGCGGATTCATAGGAAAAACAATAGATGGCGTAGAGACTACATATGAAAGAGGCGGTTCAGATAGAACGGCGGCTGATCTTGGAATTTTATTTAGCAAAAAATACCGTACAAGGATTGATTTTGAAAAAGACAGTGCAGTTCTCTCGGCTGACCCCAGAGTAGTAAAAGAAGAACTGGATTACATTACTAGTCTATCATATAACGAGGCTAGAATTGCAGGCATGTTTGGAATGAAAATTCTTGATCCAATTGCAATAAAGGAGATAGTAGAAAATGGAGTGGACATGCCAATCATAATAACAGACATGACAAAACCTGACAAGATAACTACAATTCAGAGAACGCCAAGTGAGAAAAACGGTCATCCTTTGAAGATTGTAACTGGCAAGAAGAATTGTGCCATAGTAAGGATTGAGAAAGATTCTGCCGATAGATTGTTTGATTCTCTTGAAAAAGACAAGAGATATAGCGAATTTGTTGTCCTGTCCCCCTTTACTAAAGATGACATAGAGTTTACCAGAATCTTATTTTTGGATGGAGATTATGTAAAGCGTAATGAAAGATACATCCTTGGATTTGATTCTCTGGCTTCAATAACATATAATCGCGGAGTGATAACCTTGATTGGAGATGAGATGTGGAGAGTGCAGCAAATCGCATCAAAGGCAAGCTCAAAGATAGGTGAAGCTGGCCTTAACATACTGAACATGGATGCTCAGGAAGAGACATCAAGGATTATCATAGTTATCGAGGACGGCAATGACAACATAGAAAAAGCAATTCGCGCCGTACATGCAGAAAGATCTAAAATAAAATTTGTTTGAGTTACCTTCGTTTTCTTCTAGCAGCTCTCTGGTCAGCCTTTCTCTTGTGTTTGCCTGTTTTTCTTTTAGCCATGTGATTAATCTAAAATGATTGATAGATATCTGTTGTCTTTGTATAATTTAGAAACACTTGACTTGCCCACGAGCCTATACCCGTAGGAAGTCAAAGTGGGTTTGTTCTTGAGCCTCTTATCTAGAATCAGCTCGGCGTTACCCAAAACACGCGCTATCATATATTAGACTTGGGGATATTTAGAGCTGATCTATATAGATCAGGTATATGCACTGTTTATTGCCCAGAGTACAAGGGCAATTGCTATCAATACATACCACTTGTAGTTTCGCTTGTCTAAAAATACATTTTTTGGTTGCACGTCTCCTTCTGTAGCCATTCTGATTTTTCTCATCTCAAATCCATTGCCAACAATGCCAATTACAAAGAGTGCTACTGAAACAAATGAGAGTATTGGCTGTGCCATGATTCATGATACTTGTGTACTCCATTTAAAGAAACCTGAATTTTCATCTCAATGGTTTAATGATTAATTCTTAAATTACCAAGATTCATCCAACTCTGTATGAAGGGCCAGAACAAGATTTGGATGAATGGCAAGATTGTGCCATACAAGAATGCAAAGGTGCACGTACTTACTCATGCATTACACTATTCTACCGCAGTATTTGAGGGAATCAGATGCTATAACACAACAAAAGGGCCGGCCATATTTAGACTAGGAGAACATGTTGATAGATTATTCAAATCTGCCAAGATGTATTCTATGAAAATTCCGTATACAAAATCAGAAATTTCTGATGCAATAATTCAAACAGTGAGCTCAAACAAATTAAAAGAATGTTACATAAGACCAATTGCGTACTATGGTCATGGTGTGATGGGTTTGACACCTACACCAAACAAGATCGAAGTATCCATTGCATGCTGGGAATGGAAGCTTGGCGAGTCAAGTGCAGGAAAGACACGTGGTGCAAGATGCAAGGTATCAAGCTGGCTTCGAATAGATTCAAGATCACAGCCAATGCAAGCAAAAGCCGCATCAAACTATTCTAATGCCGCACTTGCAAGAGTAGAGGCGTTAAAGGATGGATATGACGAGGCAATCATGCTAAATTATTCTGGCAAGGTATCAGAAGGAAGTGCAGAAAACATTTTTGTTGTAAACAAGGAAGAGATATCCACTCCGCCGCTCAATGCCGGAATACTTGAAGGCATAACAAGGGACAGTGTAATCAAGATTGCAAGAGCAGATGGAATCTCAATAATTGAAAGAGATGTGGACAGAGAAGACCTGTACATAGCAGATGAGATATTCATGACTGGAACTGCAGCCGAAGTAAAATCGGTAACAGAGGTAGATAATATAACAATAGGGGATGGTAAGATAGGCCAAGTAACAAAAAAGTTGCAAGATGCCTTCTTTGATGCCTCAAGGGGCAAAGATGAGCGCTTTATTGACTGGCTAACCCCACTCTAGAACTCAAGATTCAATTATTGCTAAAACAAGAATTGAGAATATGGTACTTTCAATGGTAGACCAACACAAGCCAAAGTGCTTTTTGTGCAGTAATGTATTTGATAATATCGAGGAATTGCGTAAACATCAAGAAAGTGTACACAAGGATTTTGTTGAATTTCATGAAAACAAAAATGACCACTCTCCTGCACCTGGAGATGTAACTATATTTTAGATGTAACATGGAATGCAAAGAAGAGAAAACCAATCCCATTTGTTGGTTCTGCAAAAAGGGACGACATGAGGAATGTATGAAGAAGATTCCTGCATATGATAGATCAGACGGTCCTCATGATTGTACCTTTGATACAAAACTCATAGATTGTCAGTGCAATCACTAGTTATGGGTATCAGCTTCAAGATCCTCTTCTAGTTCTTTGGCCAAACCTTTCCACCATTCTTGAAACTCCATGTATTGCCACTCTGATCTGCCTATATAGATCTGTTGGTTTTTCACATTTTTAAAAAAATAGCCCAGATATTTTTTTCTGGTAAATTGGTAAATAGAGTTTGCAGACATTTTCAAGAGTCAAACTTGATTGCTAAAATATAATCATCATAATAGATTCAAACAAAAAATTTAGATTGTAAAAGATCATATTACAGATTTTCTAAAAACGAAACCCCTGCAATCAGGTTGTAGTTTTTGAGATAAATCATTCTGTTTTGATCATTAGGCGGGTCTAGTGGGATTTGAACCCACGGCATAGGGATTTCTCTGAAAATACCATAAGAGTCCCTCGCTCTACCTGGCTGAGCCATAGACCCGTAAAGTAGCAGACCTAAAGTCGTTATTTAAACTTGAGTAGAAAAGAAAATAATTTTAGTTTTTGACTGTTTCGATTTGAGAATATTTCTCTAGTATTTTTGTTAATACCGTAGATACTGGAGCATTGTTCATCTTTTCTTTCTCTGCCAAGAGTTTTCTGTATGCATCAAGTGTGATGTATACTGGAATTGAGCCATTTCCTTCCAACAAACCTCTTACTCTATACAGAGCAGTCTCCATTCCTTTTTCGGCGGTCTTGGAAAACTTTGCCTTGTCCATAATTGCGCCAAGTGGACCAAATGGCATATCATAGTTTACTGTCATGGTAACTCGGGTTAATTTTTCACCCAGTTCTTGAAAGTCAACTGCAATCTCCCATTTCTTGAATGGTCCTTTAATCATTTTAGCTGCAACTTTTTTCTCAGGAATATACTCTGTTGTTTCACAGTCCCACTCTAATCTCTTGCCATCAAAGTCACCAATTACTCTAAATGTTGTACCTACACCCATTCCTGCCTTGACATCCATGGGAACAACTGTCATTCCTACTCGCTCTTCAAATTGGTCAGAAATGTGCTCCGGTCGTGCAAAGTATGTGAATACGTTTAATGCTTTTTCTTTGATGTCGATTGTCTTACTGACAGTGGTCATCATTGGCAGTTCTCTTCAAACTTGATTTAAAGCTTTTGTTCATTTCCAAGATCGATTTATGATTTGGAAATATGCTTGTAACATATATGGAACAATGACCTCATACCAATCAGATGTTTGACTTGCGTTTGCTTGCCTTGTTGGGTATTTCACTTTTGATGGTCGGATCAATTGTACCACCAGTAAATTATGCAAGCGCTCATAACAATCTAAATTCGGAGGACCAGACAATTGGAAATTATGAGGTCCAAGTAGCTACAGATCCTGAGATACCTACTGCAAATCAGCACTTTAAGCTTAGTTTTAGGGTACTAAATTACCAGTCTGCAACAAATCTTCTAAATTCGTTTGATACCAAGACAAGTGAGGTGGATCACTTTAGGATGGGTGCAAGAATATACTATAACGATAATCTAGTTGGTACCATCCCAGTACAGAGTTTCAATGGTGGAGAATGGTCAACTGATTATGTATTTCATGAATCAGGAAATCACATCTTGATACTGGACCTGTATGATGTTGGTCCAAACGGTCAACCGCTTGAATATTCATTTAACATAACTGTTCTTGATCTTTTTGGAATAATCTTTCCATATGTAATTTCATCTGGTGGAATAGCATGTGGTGGAATACTTTTGTGGGTTCTTGTAACAAGAAAGAGAAAGGTAAAGTCTAGGCTCTAGTCTCTATCTTTGGTTCGCGTGGCAACTTGAATGCATAGATTGCAGTCAATAACGTCATTGCAAACAACAATATCCCAACACCATTGTGTATTGCTACAATGACTGCATGAAGTTTTGTGTCAATCACTATTGCGCCAAGCATTATTTGCATAGTAGCAAAGACTCCTGCCAGAGTTCCAGTTATTCTAATTCTTGTGTGTGATCCTTTTACTCTCCAACTTGCTATTGCGGTTGCCACAACCAATACACCTGTTGTTGCAGCAATAAATCTGTGAATCCATTCTGTGAGAAACTCAGAGGATGGTAAGATTCCACTTGGGCATAGCGGCCATTCAGGACATGTGAGCCCCTGCCCACTTGCCTGAAGATATCCACCGATAAACATCAGTGAATACAAAATTACAAGAGAGGCAAGTGCTAGATACTTGAAGTACATTACTACTCGACTATGAATTTGGCGTCCATTCCCAGTTGCGCATGTCCTGGAACCGTACAGATATAGTGATATGTTCCCGGAGCACCCGCTACAAAGGTAACGTCCTTTGATTCACCTGGCTTGAGTGGCTGATCTGGTGTTCCTGCTGCAGAGTTCCACAAGACATTTGCTGGATTATCTGGATCAACTACCACTCCAAATGAGTGAAATGACTTGCTGTCATTTTTTACATGTATTGTTACTGTATCACCAGACTTTACTTTGATGTCAGGGTTTGATCCTGGCTGGCCTGGCAATGCATCAAATGCATATTGCTTAAAGTCAGAACTCATAACAAAACTTACTGAAAATTCTACCTTGTTTCCAGTTGGTTTTACCTCAGCGCCAGATGCTTCTGCTGCACCACTTGCTGGGGCAATCTCTATCTTGCCTTCCATTCCAAGTTCTCTGTGTCCCGGTACTGCGCATATGTAATAGTACTCACCTGGCTGGGATGGCACAAATGATGCCTCACCAGTCTCTTTTGGTTTCATCGGTTGATCTGCGGTTCCAATTGTGGTACCATCAATTGCTGGTCCCGGACCCTCTTTTGAGGCAGTTACTGCAAATGCATGAAATGATTTTCCAGCGTTGGTTACATGAAATACAATCTTGTCTCCTACATGAGCATGAATTTCTGGATTGTGATCAGGGCCTGAGATTGAATTGAATGCATATGTCTTAAAATCTGGTGATTCCACAAATGATAAATTAACATCTACTGTCTGTCCTGTTGCTTTTCCTTGTGCAACATGTTCACCTATTCCTTGTTCTTGGATCTTGCCAGCTGTTGGCAAGTAAGAGTTCCAGTAAGAATAATTTCCAAAAAATATTACGCCACCCACTACCATGATTCCAATTAGTATGGCAAGCAACTTGCCAAACCTTGCTGGTGTTGTCCTAAGTATTGGTTCCTCTGTGTGGCTCATCTCAATATCCTGATGCGTGATGTGGATTCTTTGCTTGGTATGGATAGTAGTACTTTCCACCTAGGCCAAATGGATCATCCATGTTAGCTTCCTTACCCTTTGAACTATAGTATAACAAGTTAGCCAAAAATGCGACAAAGCCTGCTCCCAGTATCCATGCACCAACTGTTGCAATTTGGTTCAATTCTACCCAAGATGTGTATTCCGGTGGATAATCATAGATTCTTCTTGCCATGCCTGCAAGTCCTAGCAAGTGTTGTGTAAAGAATACCTGAACCGTACCCCATAGCATTAGTATGAAATGTACATTTGCGAGTTTCTCGCTGTACATTCTTCCAGTGATAAATGGGAACATGTAGTATACCATTCCGACAAATCCAAATGCAATTGTACCTGTCAAGAACAAGTGCATGTGTCCTACCACCCAGTATGTTCCATGACTGATAAAGTCAAGTGGCATTGCAGAGTTTAGCACACCACCTGCTCCTGCAGAGAAGAACAAAGCAATACCTCCGACTGCAAATTTCATTGGTGCTGCAAATCTGATTCTGCCACCCCACATTGTTGCAAGGAAGTTAAAGACGTGCATGCCAGATGCTGGCACTGCTGCTAGTGTACCAATCATGAAGACAACCTTGGTTGTAAAGTCCATACCAGTAGAATACATGTGATGACCCCAAGATGCAAAGCCAATGATTCCAAGCATTACAAATGCAAACACACCACTGCCTTGACTGTAAAGTGGCTTCCTTGAGAATCTAGGAATTAACTCATACATCATACCAATTGCTGGCAACAAAAAGATGTAGACCTCAGGATGGAATGTAAACCAGAACAGGTGTAGGTATGCGATTGGATCTCCACCCAATGATGGATTGAAAAAGCCTGAGACTCCAAGTCTGTCTGTTAACAACATGATAAGCGCGGCAGCATAGGTTGGCATTGCAATGATTGTCATAAGAGACACGGTAAGCATAGACCATGCAAAGAGTGGCACTCTACGTAGTGGCAAGTCTGGATGCTTGCACTTGATTATTGTAACTATGAAGTTAATCGATGACAATATTGATGAAATTCCCAATATCTTTAGTCCAAATATCATCATGTCAGCAGCAGGTCCTGGTGCTCGAATAACTGAGTATGGGGCATATGACACCCAAGAGGTATCAGAGAATCCAAGCCAGAGCAATGCGCCTCCAATTGGGTTCATCCAGAATGCAACTGCGTTAAGCTTTGGATATGCCATGTCTTTGTATCTGACCATGATTGGTACGAGATAGTTGCCAATGCCGTTTGCAACTGGCAGTGCAAACAAGAACAACATGGTAAGGCCGTGGACTGTAAATATTCTGTTGAACGTAACTGAATCGGAGATTAGAAAGTTCTGTCCTGGGAAGAACAAGTGAGTTCTTATCATCAATGCCAAGACTCCTGCCATAAACAAGAATGCAAGGCCTGTAACCGTATAAAGCAAGCCTACATCAGTGTGATGTGTTGAAAACATTATCTGCCAGACTGGACGTGCTTTCTTTAGTTCTAGTACCATATAGCTCCCTCTGTTTTATCAGATAACTTTGGTATACATAAAATGTTTTTGATTATTGTCATGTTTTGTCTGCCTCCACTACTAATTCTCCTCTCATGTTATAGTGCAACAGTCCGCAATACTCTCTGCACTGGATTGGAAATGTACCTGTCTGATCTGGTGAGAACCATGCATGGTTTACATGTCCTGGTACAACATCTTCAAAGACCACATAGTCTGGAATGTTAAAAGAGTGCATTACATCTTTTCCGTATATCTCAAACTTGTATGCATGTCCTTGCTTTAGGTGAAGTGTGTTTACCTCTTTTGTTCCATCTGCATGCTCAAAGCTCCAGAACCACTGCTGGCCATAAACCTTGACAATCTCTGCATCTGCTGGAACTTCCTCGACCTCTTTTTGAACAATCCAGGAATCAACACCTACATAAAATAAAATTGCAATTACAATACCGACAAATACCCACTCTGCTGTATCGTGACCCATCTAGTGACCCTCTCCATATGATCCCGTGGTTGGATCGTCCATACCCTCCCATCTTGTTGGAGTCTTGTTCTTTGGATGTGACTCTCTGAATCTCCATACAAGCCATATCATGGTGCCTGACACCACAGCACCAACCGTAAAGGCTGCAGTAGTCATTCTAAAGAACTCATTCCATACCTCTGCTCTGAGGTTTATGTACTGCTTTGCCCCGGTCTTTGATTCCTGGGCAAAGGCAAAGTGTAACTGTGGAACAAGCGCAATAGCCATTAGAGCAATAATTGAGACAGCAATGATTTTCTTCATTTGCTGTTTTGTCGTGCCCTTTATTTTCTATTTAAGCGTTTTGAAGATTACCAGTGATCTAGTTTGATTTTAGTATTTTAAATTTAGGCAGAAATCAGTCAGGTGATCTTTTTTTCATATTAAAATTTCATACCAAGACTAGCGTATGATATTTTTTTCATGTAGATACTCAAGCATTCTGGCAAACTGGCTCTTTGTGATATCGCCGTTTATAGTCCATGTTGCAGGATGAACAATCCAGGTTGGCATATGAGTTCCCTTTATACCATAATCAGATAATAAAACAGAGGGATCTGAGTTTGGATGATTAATCCAGTCTGTAAGATGTACAATAATTTGCTCAGGATCTTCTAATTGCAGTGCGCGCAATAATTCTGTAGAATAAAGCATTCGGTATTCCGGATAACAATCAAGCATTGTGTAATTATCTTTCTTGTAAAAATTCCATGTATTGCATTCTACGTCATACTCATATCCAGAGTTGTCATATTTCCAGCCAAAGCCATTTTTGATCGATGTATCAGGATAGCCATGACCTTGGACAAGCGATATGGTATTTGAGGTATAATTGGCTTTTACCTCAGCGTATAATGCATTTGGATAAAGAAACATTACATCAGGATGACTTGTAATTGCGTCAAACTCTTTTTTTGTGACATACTCGTTGTGCAGAACAATTACTCGCTTGTACTGTTTTAGAATGCCGGGGTTCTTGTCAATGTCCTCATCCTTGACATATGGATAGTGCAATAACTTTAGTGCCCATGCACCTGCAATGCTGGAAGACTGGAATCCATCTACCTTGGTTGGGATTGGAACGGTAAGACACTTGATATCACACTTTTTGTTGTAATAGTCATAAAATCCGTTTTTTTCATAGGCAGCTTGCGTAAAACTTGGATATACAAAGACAATATCCTTTGGTTTATTTGCAAGACCTATATCATTATACAAATCTGCAAGACTTGGCTTGAGACTCATTGAGAGTGATTGTAAAGTTCCACTCTGATCAAAGATTGGTGTTACGTTAAACAGCAATTGGTCAACAGGCAATCTCAACACTTGTTTGTGTCCTTCTGAGTTTGATGTTATCTCAAGATAATCAGATGCTTGCTGTGGAATGTTATAAGAATTGGAATTGTTTGTAACTTGGGCAAATGCATTTTTTTCACAGATAACAAGACTAAGTGTAACAAAAAAAATCATGTACAGTATACCATTCTTTGTCATTTGTATAAAATTCGTTTTTGATTCTATTTAATGTGTGGTAACATAGATCCATTAGAGATCATATAACTATGATTTAGAGTTACAATTCAAAATTATAATTTTTCAAAATCAATTTCGAAAATCATTCTAGGATTCCATTCTAAAATCTATTCTAAAATCTACTCTACAACTACCGTTACTGTTTTTCTATAACAAAAAGGAAAAAGGGGGAAAGTTAGTTGTGT
>Ga0070741_10003233_pt1 | contig 41008 bp, 30 predicted proteins | sample Coa_R1_4_FD_66440 | JGI IMG/M metagenome (GOLD analysis project Ga0070741, IMG submission 66440) | Surface soil microbial communities from Centralia Pennsylvania, which are recovering from an underground coalmine fire - Coalmine... | ecosystem: Environmental > Terrestrial > Soil > Unclassified ... | reverse complement strand
AGGCATCATCTTCACCTACATGGGTGAAGGCGATCCGCCGCTCTTGCCGAACTACGAAGTGCTTTCCGCCCCTGAGGAGAACCGGTTCACCACCAAGCACTTCCACGAATGTAACTATCTGCAGGGGCTTGAGGGCAACATGGACAGCGCCCACGTCCGCTTCTTGCACCGCTTCCTGCGCACGGAGGCCGGCACCCGGGCGCTCAGCGAGCATCCCCGCGAGCTGAATCCGGGTGAGTCCGCCCGCTACCGGGACCCGGCCGAAGAGGAACAGTATTACGGGCCGGTGCGTGTGGAGGAGACCGACTTCAGCGTGTGGGCCTACTACGCAAATGGCAGCGGCGGGCCGGATCTGATCATGCCGAGCCTATGCCTGACCGGTGGCGGCGCTCAGGCCGAGGGCGACGGCTATCAGCTCTACTGGCGGGTACCGATCGACGACACCCACCACTGGCTGTTCGTGCTCTCGTTCAAGCGGTCGGGCCCGATCGCCGAGGAGCGCCGCCACAGCCGCAGCTGGGCGTTGATGACGCCCGATTACCACTTCACCCGCAACCAGGGCAACCGTTACCTCCAGGACCGGGACGAGCAGAAGACGAGCACCTTCACGGGCATGGGCTCGGTGTTCGTCGTGCAGGACGCGCTGGCCAACGAGACCCAGGGCCCGATCCAGGACCGGACGCGGGAGGTGCTCGGCTCCATCGATATGTCGGTGGTCGCGGGCCGAAAGCTCTTGCTGAAGGGCATTCGCGCCGTGCAGGAGGGCACGGACCCGCCGGGAGTCATTCGCGACCCCCGAGTCAACGCGGTCGATCCGCTCTTCCTGAAGAGTAATGTGCCCGCGTCCGAGGCGGAGATCGAGGCTATGCTCGCCGCGACACGCGGGCGCTGGGTGAAGTCCCCTGTCTGACTAAGCCGACATGTGCTTGGGGCGCTCGGGCGACCGATACGGCATCTCTCCCCGCAAGGAGGTAAGGACGCGACATGAGCGGCCTGGATCAGCCCATCGTCATTGCGAACTCCAGCTTCCACACCGGCCATGAGCGCTCATTCCTGGCCGCCGAAGAGCAGGGCTTCACGAAAGAGGAAGGGCTCGACCGCTACGTGTACCTGCGAGGCGGGCTGATCCCAGCCCAATGGGAGCCGGAGGCTCTTGGCCGTGTCATGTGGGAGCGGGGCGTGGACATCGCGCCCTCGGTCAATGTGTGGTCCGCCATCAGGCAGCGGGCTCTCGGCGAGGACGTCTTCATCGTGGGCGGCTGGCGGGTGCAATCGGCGCCGAAGCTGATCGGGGCGAAGGGAATCACTCGACCCGAGCAGATTAAGGGCGGCCGCAGCATGATTCGCGATCGGTGGGGCATGCACATCGGCATCATGCTCGCTCTGCAGACGTTCGGCGTCGGCCCCGACGACGTCGACTGGGTCGAGAGCTCGGCGGTCGCCTACGGGGCTGGCGGTGCCGACGACGCGCTCCGCTCGGGCGAGATCACCGTGCTCCCGGCGTCCGGCCCCCGCGCGGAACAGCTCCTGAGGGAGGGACACCCCCTCGTGCTCGATCTGCCCGACTTCTTCCTCCAACAGGGCGCCTGGCCGCCCGGGCGGGTCGTCGTCGCGACCGGTGAGACCATCGAGAAGCGAGGCGCCGATCTGCGCGCCTTCCTGCGGGCCAACCTTCGCGGCTACTGGTTCTCCATCGATCCCGCCAACCACGCGTACATGCATGACCTGGAGACCCGCTGTCGCCAGTCGACCTTTAACCAGGACGAGCGCAAGGTCCGCCGTCTCCGCGACGACGGCGCGGAGGATGACAACGATCCCCGCATGTTTGGTGGCAGCATGGCCCTCGACGGACAGGTGGACCGAGCCGCCCTCCAGCGGGTGATCGACAGCATGGTCGCGGCCGGTCGCCTCGACCGGCGGCTCGAGGCAGGGAACGTCCTGCGGCAGGAGGCCGCAGTCGACGCCTGTCAGAACCTCGTCGATCGCGGCCTCATCGACGCCGAGAGGCTTGCCCAGTGGCGCAAAGCCAAAGGCGTCATTCGGTAGTTGAGTTCTATTCAGTCCAGCGCCAGAGCTGAATGTTTCGGTAATCCGGCGCAGAGTCTGGCGTCTCCCGTCCCACTGGCCCCTCCAGATTGCCGGTGTGCGCGGTTACCACGACGTCGAAGTAGAGCGGGATGGAGCCCACGGTCTGGGTAAACGTTCGCTCCATGCCGGCGATGGCTTGGACGCGCTCGGTCGGCTCGAGGGCCTTGGCGTAGGCATCGTAGAAGCGGTCGGACTCCGGGCTGGCCCAGGCGCCCAGATTGTTGCCCCGCCAGTGGTTCTCGGCTGTTGGACTGGCGACCGACGTGGACTGTTGGTAGAGGTTGATCGTGGGCCCGGTCTCGATGTGGAGCCCGGGCGCCAATGCACGCACGCTCTGGTCACCGACTGCTTCGGCCGGGATGACGTTGACCGACGCGTCGATTCCGGCCCGTTTGAGGCCGTCAGCGAAGACCTGGCCCTGTCGCTCGTAGAAGGGCCAGCAGGATCAGGATACACGGCAAGATCTTGGGTATCAGCCCGCGAGCTCCCACTCGTAGATGTTCCAGTGGGACGCGTCGCCCTGGGGCCCTTTCAGCGCCGCGACGTGAGGAACGACGCTCAGCAGATAGTAGAGCGGGTAGCTGGGGAGCAGCTCGCTCTGGATCTTCATCATCTGGGTCAGCGCCTCGATCTGGTCGGCGCGGACCACGGTCTTGTTGTAGCGGTCCCACCAGGAATCGTAGTCGGGGTTTGTCCAGCCGCCGCGGTTGTTGCCGCTCCAGTGGTTGGCGGCGGTGCCGATCTGATCGCTGACCAGACTCTGGGCTCCACCAACCTCGCTGGTCATGCCGTTGCCGTGCACCACGCCGCCGGCGAACGTGGCGTTGAGCTCGGGGTCGTTGCGGATAGGGTTGGGGACCAGCGTGCCCTGAACGTCGATGCCTACGCTCTGCCAGGAGTTCACCATGATGGGCAGCAGCTGCTCGCGCTGAGGGCCGAGCGAATAGATGACTGAGGGTTGGAATCGCTGGCCGGCCGCGTCGACGAAGAACCCCTCACGATCCTTCACGAAGCCGGCGCTGTTCATGAACTGCTCGGTCTTCGTCGGGTCGAACGGGTACTTTGTGATTGCTCGATCGACGTCGGGAAAGAAGGGCGCCTCGCGCCGCACAAACGTGTCGGCGACTGACCCCAACCCCTGATAGAGGCCCTCGATGATGCCGGCCTTGTCCAGGCTGTGGGCGAGTGCTTTCCGCACCCGAAGGTCGGCGATGGCCGGGGTGCCCAGAAACTCCGGGCGATGCTGGATGTCGAGGGTGATAATCGCGGTCGAGGTGGGAATGATGACGCCCTTCTTGTCGACGTCGTTGAAGCCGCCCTGGCCCTTCAGCGTGTTTGCTTCCTCGATCCCGATGACGTCGGTCACCACCATGTGTACCTGCCCGGCGAGCAGGGCGGCCAGCACGGTGTTGCCATCGGTGATGATCCGCAGAACGATCTTGTCGATCTTGGGTCGGCCGAGCGCGTGGCCATCGAAGGCGGTTCCCTCCAGCTGGGCCCCGGGCTCCCAGTGGGTCAGCTTGAACGGCCCGACCCCGACGAACTCCGTGGTCCAGTAGCGCTGAGACATGAAGGGGTCACGCTGGCCGGCCGGATCCTGCTCGAAGGCCGCGAATGACTCGCCGAGAATGGCCCGCGGGAGTGGATCGAGCCCTTCTCCCTGATGGAGGTACGAGGTGCGCCAGGAGATGCGGATGGTCCGGGGATCGACGGCGGTGATCCGATCGATCAGGTTCTGGGGAGTGGGCACGAACACGCCGGCGAGCCCCGGCGCCGAGTAGACCTGGTTCGCGAAAACGAAGTCGTCCGCGGTGAGCGGGCTGCCGTCGTGCCAGGTGAGACCGGGCCGCAGCGTCCAGGTCGTCTCCATCCGGCCATCCGGGAATACCTGCCAGCTTTCGGTCTGGAGCTGGGGCAGCCCCTCGGCCAGGTAGGGCCGGAACTCGCCGCGGGCGTCGGCGATGGCCAGCCCGGCGTTGAAGACGCGGGTTGTTCGGGCCGGGTTCACGCCCCCATAGGCTTTCGCGGAGAGGTTCTTCACTTCCTGATTGATCACCATGACCAGCGTAGTTGATTGGGCCGGGGTGGTGGAAGCAGACGCCGCCGGACGCGACGTCGCGCTCTGCGACGCCCCGCACGCGCTCAAAAGAATCGTGGCGGCAACAAGGCCGCCAATCAGGGGATTCGTCATGGAGTTGACGGGGATTTGATCACATAGGCGCCACGTGCGTCAATAGCGGGATGGGCGGGGACTCCGAGGGGGGCCCGCGCTCGCGGCGCGTGATAGACTAGGCACCACCTGTCGCAGGGGGCCAAAGATGTTGACGGCGGAGCATCCAGGGGGTGGCGGCCGTATTCGGGCTGGCGCGGCCGAACTTCGGCGGGGTGGCGGTACAGCAGATGTATGAGGGCCACGTGGCCGACCTGATCCAGGCGCTGGAGCCGGGGGGCGACCAGCACAGCGGCCACCACATCTGGGTCGTGGTCGCTGACGACATCGATCCCGCGAACACCGAGGAGGTGCGGTGGGCGATCGCCAGCCGCTGCATCCCCGAGACCGCCGTGACGCTGGTGCCGGGCACGGCCGTCTGGCAGCTCGACCCACGCATCGCCCCCGGCGCGCGATCCAAACCCACCGGCCAGGCCGGATCCGCTACAAAGCGGACAGCACGGTAGTCAACGCGTGTCGGCCCTATGCGTGGAAGGATGAATTCCTGACGGTCAACCGCAATAGTCCCGACCTGACCGCCCAGATCGTGCAGAAATGGGCGCACCTATTCGCCGGTATGCCGACGCTCTGAGCCTGGAGGAGGGACCGCCATGCTGAGCAAAGAAGAGAACGAGCTGCTGACCCGGACCGATCCCGGGACGCCATGCGGCGATCTGCTCCGGCGCTACTGGCAGCCGGTCGCGCTGTCCGAGGAGCTGGGCACGTATCCGATCCCGCTCCGGATCATGGGCGAGGATCTGGTGCTGTTCCGGGATGATCAGGGCCGCATTGGTCTTCTCGACATCCATTGCTCGCATCGCGCGGCGGATCTCTCGTACGGGCGGGCGGAGGATGGCGGGCTGCGCTGCATCTACCACGGCTGGCTGTATGACGTGAACGGACGGTGCCTGGAGACGCCCGCCGAGCCGGAGGGGAGCAACCTGCGGCTCACGATCCGGCACCCGGCGTACCCGTGCCAGGAGCGGGGCGGAGTGATCTTCGCCTACATGGGCCCGGGCGAGCCGCCGCTGCTGCCGGCGTACGCGGTGCTGGCGGCGCCGCCGGAGCGGCGGGTAATGACGAAGTACTACCACGAGTGCAACTACCTCCAGGGCCTCGAGGGCAACGAGGACTCCACGCACGTCCGGTTCCTGCATCGCTTCCTGAACACGGAGAGCGGCGCCAGGTTCCTCCAGGCGCATCCGAGCGAGAACAACACCGAGTTCCGCACCCCGGAGCGCGGCAAGTTTTATGGCCCGACCGAGATCGAGGAGACCGACTTCGGGGTCTGGAGCAACGGACGGCCCGGCTTCCTACTTCCCAGCCTGGCGTTGACCGGCGGCGGCCCGCAGCCCTACGGCGATGGCTATATGCTGTACTGGCGGGTGCCGATCGACGACACGCACCACTGGCTCTATATCATGGCATTCAAAGAGTCGGGGCCCATCCTCCAGGAGAAGCGCCACGGATGGACGGACGCGCTGGTCGGGGCGGACTATCGGCCCTACCGCAACCTATCCAACCGCTACCTGCAGGATCGCGAGGAGCAGCGAACGGCGACATTCACGGGCATGGGACCGGTGTTTCCGCCCCACGATGCCTGCGTGAACGAGGGGGCGGGCCCGATCCAGGACCGCACGCGCGAGCATCTGGGGTCCGCCGACAGCGTGATCCCCGCGTGCCGCAAGCTCATGCTGCGCTGCATTCGGATGGTGCAGGAGGGACACGACCCGGCGGGCGTCATCCGGGACGCGGAAGTCAACCGCGCAGATCCTCTGTGGCTTCGCGTCAACGCCCCGCCACCGCCTGAAGCGGCGGCCGCCCGCGCGGCCGACTTCTGGGTCGAGAGCGTGCGGGGCTAACGTTGGGACGAGCGACCCTCCTGCTGTCGTTCCTGATAGCGACCGCCTGCGCCTCGTCGACGACGACAGGCAATCGTACGGCCAGCACCGCTGGGCCCGCGGTCCAGGAGGACACCCGCACGATGGTCATCGCCCTCCGGACCGAGCCGAAGGCACTCGTGGGCACGGACCTGAATCCCGCCCACGTGGGCATTAGCCCCGATGCGCCCTGGCAGCTATTCCACGCCGGTCTGACCCAGCACGACGAGAAAGAGCGGCCCCAATTGCAGCTCGCCGAGGACTTCCCGCGGCTCAATACCGACTCGTGGAAGGTCTTTCCCGATGGACGGATGGAGACGATCTGGCGACTTCGGCCCGGGCTAACCTGGCATGATGGTGCGCCCCTGGTGGCCGACGATTTCATCCTCGGCACGCGGTTCTCGAAGGGCACGCGCTCCGATCGTCTGCCCGAGGTCGAGGGCGTCGAGGCTCCCGACGCGCGCACGCTGGTGATTCATTACAAGGTGCCGAATCCCGACGCCGGCGAGATCGATTGGCAGCCTCTCCCCCGACACCTGATCGGGGCCACCCTGGACCAGATGGAGGCGCGGGAGGCGTTCGAGACGCTGCCGTACTGGACGACCGAGTTCGTCGGCGTCGGCCCTTATCGGTTGACGGGTTGGGAGCCCACCGTATTCATCACGGGTGAGGCGTTCGAAGGCTGGGTGTTCGGCAAGCCGCGCATCGGTCGCGTCCAGCTCGTCTGGATTCCGGACGCGAATACCGCGGTGGCCGATTTACTCTCGGGCACCGTCCACCTGGCGACGGACTTGGCCGTGGCCTTCGAGCAGGGGTCGGTGCTCAAGCGCGAGTGGGGCGGACGGACCGACAGTGGCTCCGTCCTGCTCAGCCCGGCGCGCACGGTGTACGTGCAAATCCAGTTCCGACCGGAGTTCCAGCGGCCGGCCACGTTGCAGGATGTGCGGCTGCGTCGGGCGCTGGCCCACGGCATCGACAAGCGGGCCATCGTCGATGCCGTGCTGGACGGCGAGCCCGGTATGGCCGACACCCTGGTCGCCAAGGAAGAGGAGTACTACCCCGAGCTCGATCGCGTGCTCACCAAGTATCCGCTCAACGCTCAGCGCGCCGAGCAGTTGCTCGCGGAGCTACGGTACACGAAGGATGAGGAGGGCTACTACGGCCAGGGTGGCACGCGGCTCACGGTCGGGCTCACGCCGCTGGGCGACTATCTCCGCGAGGCGCTGATTCTGGCCGATGGCTGGAAACGCGTCGGCGTGGATGTGCCCCTGCAGACTCTGTCTCCGGTCGAGCAAACGGACCAGCGGATCGCGTCCGTCTTTCCAGCGCTGATCATCACCCAGTTCGCGATCAACCCGAACCCGTTCTTCTCGTTCATCTCGGCGACGCTCGCCAGCGAGGCGACGCGCTGGGCAGGGCGCAACAAAGGGGGCTACTACGATCCCGAGATGGAACGCCTGTACGGCGTCTTCACCACCTCGCTCGATCGCAGCGAGCGCAACCGCGCGGTGATGCAAGCCATGCAGCTCGTCGCAGACCAGGCGGCGTACTTTCCGCTGTACTATGCATACGAAGTCATGGCCCACACCGGTGCGATCCAGGGTCCGAAAACGGCGAAACGGGCCAACTCCATGTGGAAGATCGAAGAATGGTCCTGGCGCTCCTGAGTTCGTCCAGGCTGCTCGTCCTCGCGGCGCTCTCCTCAGCCTTCGCCGCGTGCTCCTCAGGAGCCGACGTGCGCGGCGATGGCGCCCGATCGTCGACTGAGGTCGTCTCGGATAGCAGGACGATGTGATCCAGCGCTTCCTGGATCCGCCCGGCCGTCTCGGCTGCCCAACCTGCGCGCATTTCCCGAACCATCGCACGAAACGGAGTAGTGCTGGCCTGGCGGTGAGCGAAAAACTTGTCGCGGCGTCGGGGGAGGACCAGCGCCACTCCGCGCGAACGAGGCTATAATAGCCATGGAATCGGCCCTCGCCGGGCTGACGTCGATCGGGCCGTAGCGCAGTCTGGTAGCGCACCTGAATGGGGTTCAGGTGGTCGGGCGTTCAAATCGCCCCGGCCCGACCAACATCTCGGGGTTCTCCTTCGTGGAGAACGCCATATTTTGTGTCTGGCTCCGCTTTAAGAGACGGTGCTGCAGTCTGTGCCATAACGCATACCATAACCGGGAACGGAGTACAGCGCCCCCGCCGCGCGCTCTACCCACAGCGCTGAGGCATCAGCCGAGTCACTGACCGCGGCGTCCGTGGAGCGGGGATGAACTCCGCGCCGCGCCCCACCAGGAACTCCCGACGCAGCATCGGAAGGGCATCGCGCGCACATTCGGCCCCCATGCTGGCCATGCGGTCCACCTTGGTGACGTCGTCCAGTGAGAAGAGATGGTTCGGGACGCCGGGGTCGACTCGGTGAATGTTGTTCTCACCTGCCAGGATCTTCGCTGTCCCATAAGCCCCAAATGACTGGCCGTGCATGAACAGATTCGCGACGTCTGGGCCAATATGAGCCAATCCCCCGTAGAAGCAACGGAGCACTCGAGTTGAGATCCAATGTGCAGGCCACGGATCCGGCAAGGACGGGGCAATAGTTGATATTGTTGGTCGGAATACTCTATTATTGCGCCGTGAGAATCCTCCAGCTCAGTTCACCGACGACTTGGCGCCCACCGTCGTGCGCCTGTCTCTTGCCCGACCGCCGAAACGGTCGGGCGTCCTCACGTTGCGTTTGCAGTGATGGGGGATCCGGTGAGTGGAGGAGCAATTAGCCTTCCAGGCTAGTCATCCGGCGGGGCGCTTGCTGCGCCTCGTTGGGTGACGATCGTCGCGGGATCTGCTCCTCTCCGGAGTGAACCGAATTCCTCGGTCCCACGGCGCCCTTTCACCTCGTGGGGCGTTGCCCACTTTGGCATCACCTCGGTCTCTGTGCCTGCGGAAACGCGGAGGCACACCGGTAGTCTATTCACTGTGGACTTCCTTCCCATCGTTACCAGTCCCCGGGCCTGTTCGTCCGGGGACGCTATCAGGTCCATAGTAGGAGCACGATTGATGCCTCGCCATATCCTCTCGCCGATGGTTTTGAGCTTCGTGGTCATCCTCGGCCTGGCGGCTTGCGCGCCGCAGTCTGCCAGCACTGGCGCCGTAGCCAACCAAACGAGGCCGAGCAACGGGGCCGCGAAGCCCGCTGTCACGCTGCTCAATGTCTCCTACGACCCTACCCGCGAGCTGTACGAAGAGTTCAACGCGGCCTTCGCCAGGTATTGGAAGCAAACCCAGAACCAGGACGTCACCATCAAACAGTCCCATGGCGGGTCCGGTGCCCAGGCCCGGGCCGTCATCGACGGCCTCGAGGCAGACGTGGTGACGCTCGCCATTGCCTCTGACATCGATGCCCTGAGCTCCGAAGCCCACCTCCTCGCTCCCCACTGGGAAACCCGGCTCCCCAACAACAGTGCTCCCTACACCTCGACCATCGTCTTTCTGGTCCGGAAGGGAAACCCAAAGGGCATCAAAGACTGGGACGACCTCGTGCGCCCCGGGGTGAGTGTGATCACGCCGAACCCCAAAACCTCCGGCGGCGCCCGGTGGGCGTATCTGGCCGCCTGGGGATATGCCCTGAAGCACAACAACAACGATCAAGCCGCGGCAAAGGACTTCGTCACGCGCCTGTTCAAGAACGTTCCAGTCCTCGACTCAGGCGCGCGGGGATCGACGACCACCTTCGTCGAGCGCGGGCAGGGCGACGTGCTGCTCTCCTGGGAGAACGAAGCATACCTTGCCGTCCGGGACCTCGGACAGGATAGGTTCGAGATCGTCGTGCCCTCCCTGAGCATCCTGGCGGAGCCATCGCTGGCGGTCGTCGACCAGGTGGTCGATAAGCACGGCACCCGTGCCGTCGCCGACGCCTACCTCCAGTATCTGTACTCGCAGGATGGCCAGCGCATCGCCGCCAAGCACTACTACCGGCCGCGCAACGAAGCGGTGGCCGCCGAGTTCAAGACCCAGTTTCCGCAGATCAGTCTCTTTACGGTGGACGACGTCTTCGGCAATTTGAGCCAGGCGCAGAGGACGCACTTCGACGAGGGCGGAACCTTCGACCAGATCTATCAGCGGTAGGAGTGACCGGCGGTGGTCCTGAAGCAGCGGAGCATCCTGCCCGGGTTCGGGCTAACGATAGGGTTGAGCCTTGCCTACCTCAGCCTGATCGTGCTGATCCCGCTCGCGGGGCTCGTGTTCAAAGCCAGTACCACGGGAGTGGAGCAATTCTGGGCTACGGTCGCCGCTCCTCGGTCGCTGGCTGCGTATCGGGTCAGCCTGACGACGGCGTTCATTGCGGCCGTCGTCAACGCCGGGTTCGGCTTGCTGGTGGCATGGGTGCTCGTCCGCTATCGGTTCCCGGGCCGGCGGCTGATCGATGGATTGGTGGATCTGCCGTTTGCCCTCCCGACCGCCGTGGCCGGCATCACGCTCACGTCGATCTATGCAAACACTGGCTGGATCGGCCGCTGGCTCGATCCCCTGGGCATCAAGGCCGCCTACTCACCGCTCGGGATCGTCATCGCTCTCATCTTTATCGGGCTTCCCTTCGTTGTGCGGACGGTGCAGCCGGTGCTCCAGGACCTGGATCGGGAGACGGAGGAGGCGGCCATCAGCCTGGGCGCAAGTCGCTGGCAGACCTTCGCTCGGGTCATCCTCCCCGAGCTATTGCCAGCGGTGCTCACCGGGTTCGCGCTGGCATTCGCTCGCGGCCTGGGGGAGTACGGATCGGTCGTATTCATCGCCGGGAACATGCCCATGCAGACCGAGATCGTGCCCTTGCTCATCGTGGCCAAGCTGCAGCAGTTCGACTACGCCGGCGCGTCGGCCCTCGCGGTCGTCATGCTCGGAGGATCGTTCGCCATGCTGCTACTGATCAACCTGTTCCAGCGCTGGGCCGGGCGGTACGCATGACGCAGGTCGAAGCATCCCCCCATCATCCGGGGCTTCCCTCGACGGTCATCGCTCCCATACCGTGCGCTCGGCGTGGGGAAGTCACGACGGAGCCGGCCATGGTGCGTTGGCTGCTCACCAGCCTGGCCATACTCTTCCTCGCGCTGTTCTTGATCCTGCCCCTGGTTGCGGTCTTCGCCCAGGCGTTGCAGAAGGGGCTCGGCGTCTACGTCGCGGCGATCATCGAGCCGAACGCGTTGGCTGCCATTCGGCTCACCCTGCTCACCGCCGGGATTGCCGTGCCGGCCAACCTCGTGTTCGGCGTGGCAGCCTCCTGGGCGATCGCCAAGTTCGACTTCTCCGGCAAGAGCGTGCTCACCACGCTGATCGACCTGCCATTCTCGATCTCTCCCGTCATCTCCGGGCTGGTCTTCGTGCTGCTGTTCGGCTCGCGCGGGCCGCTGGGCCCGCCGCTAGCCGAGCATGGGATCAAGATCATCTTCGCGGTGCCGGGCATCGTGCTTGCCACGGTGCTGGTGACGTTTCCCTTAGTTGCTCGCGAGCTGATCCCGCTCATGGAGAGTCAGGGGCGCGAGGAAGAGGAAGCCGCGGTGGTTCTGGGGGCGAATGGCTGGCAGACCTTCGTCCGGGTCACCCTACCGAGCATCACCTGGGGGGTGCTGTACGGAGTGATCCTGTGCAACGCCCGCGCCATGGGGGAGTTCGGCGCCGTATCGGTGGTGTCCGGGCACATCCGCGGGGAGACCAACACGATGCCCCTGCAGGTGGAGATTCTCTACAACGAGTACCAGTTCGAAGCGGCGTTCGCGGTCGCCTCGCTGCTGGCCTTCCTGGCGCTCGCGACCCTGGTGCTCAAAACGATCGTCGAATGGCGGACGCGGTCGGCCGCCTGATTCCACGGAGAAGCGATGAACATCGACGTGCGCAACCTGGTGAAGACGTTCGGCGCCTTCACCGCGCTCCGAGACGTAAGCCTCGAAGTTCCAGACGGCCACCTGGTCGCCCTTCTGGGCCCCTCCGGCTGCGGGAAGACGACGCTCTTGCGGATCATCGCCGGCCTGGATGTGGCGGACAGCGGCGCCATTCTGTTCGGCGGAGATGACGTTGGCGGTCGTTCGGTCAAAGAGCGAAACGTCGGATTCGTGTTTCAGCACTACGCCCTGTTCCGCCACATGACGATTTTCGAGAACGTCGCGTTCGGTCTGCGGGTGCGACCCCGTCGCCTGCGACCGTCCGAGGCCCAGATCCGGGCGAAGGTGAATGAGCTGCTGGCCTTGATCCAGGTGGAATGGCTGGCCCATCGCTACCCCGCGCAGCTTTCGGGTGGCCAGCGGCAGCGTGTGGCGCTCGCGCGGGCCTTGGCGGTGGAGCCGCGGGTGCTTCTGCTGGACGAGCCGTTTGGCGCCCTCGACGCGAAGGTGCGCGGAGACTTGCGCAGGTGGCTGCGGCAGCTCCACTATGAGCTGCGTTTGACGGCGGTGCTGGTGACCCACGATCAGGAGGAGGCCTTAGAGGTCGCAGATCGGGTGGTGGTGATGAACGAGGGCCGAGTGGAGCAAGTGGGCACCCCGGAAGAGGTGTACGACCATCCCGCCAGCTCCTTCGTCTACGATTTCCTCGGCCGGGTCAATCTTTTTCATGCCCGCGTCCACGACGGGCAGGCGCACGTCGCCGGTTTGGTGTTGGACGCGGGCGGGGAAGCGTCCGTCGTTGGCTACGCCCGTCCCCATGATCTCGTCGTGGAGCGGGCGGCACCGGGCGAGGAGGGAGGACTGACAGCCATGATCGCTCGCATCCAGACCATCGGCCCCGTGGTGCGGCTCGAGCTGCGGCACACGGACGGCTCAAACCGGTTGGAAGCGGAGATGAGCAAGGAGCGTTTCCAGGAACTGAACCTCGCCCAAGGCGAGGTTGTTGTCTTGACGCCCCGGAACGTTCGCCTGTTTCCAGCCAGTGCCTCGATCGGCGATGGAGTGAACCCCGGCTAGCTCGCTCGTGCACACGAGCCCATCGCGCGAGCCCCGAGGACCAATGGGGCCGGCGAAGCTTGCGCCTGTCGAGGACAGGGAGCGCCCGGCTGCCTTACCACGCGGAAGCCCTCTTGCGGACATGCCTCATCGGCCCTCGTGACGAGGGGGGCGCCATCTCGCAGCCGCGTTGTCCCTGAAGGCCGAGGCCTGAACCATGGATCTGGCGGCTCCGACTTTTCCCCCTGTTCCAACGCTTGTGCGTCGGGTGCTGGCGATTGCCCTCGGGCTATTGGTGGGCCCGGAGCGGGAGCGTCGAGGCCACGAGGCGGGCGTCCGTACGTTCGCCCTGTCGGCAGCGCATGGGTGCATCGGTGGCTTGATGGGCGACGCCAATGCCGTGATGAAGCCGGGTGTTGGTCGGCGTGATCGTCGCCCTCATGGTGGGGCGGGGCATCGTGCGCGACGAGCCCATGGAGCTCACCACGTCCGCCGCGCTCCTCCTTACGACGTTCATGGGCGAGCTTCACGAGTCGCCGCTGGAGGGATGGGAGCAGCGCAGAGGTGGAGCTGGCAAGCCGCCGCTGGAATACGCTCATGGCCAACCGCACAGCCGAGCGGTTCAGCGGGGCTGCCCGGTTGAAGTAGCCCCCGATGAGCTGCGCCCTTGCCTACCTCAAGTCCCTCCGGGCACGAACTGAATCGCGTCGAGCGTGCTGAACCGGATCAGAGCGGACACGCGCGGGATGACGGTGAGCTGGTGGAGCGCGTAGTCGTGCTCGATTTGGTTACGCGTGTTCACCCCGTCGAGGGGGATCACCACGTGATAGCCGTACACCCGGGCGGCCGATGTGGCCGTGTACATCACGGCCACGTGCGTGGAAGAACCGACGATGACCAGCTCGCGCGCGTTCGACCCGGTCAGGAAGCGCTGGAGCTCTCCGCCCACGAACTTGTCAAACGCGTCCGGATAAATGACCGGTTCATCCGGGCGCCGTTTCAGGGCCGTGGCGATCTCCGCCTCGGGAGTCCCTTTGGTTGCGGACGAGGAGGTGAAGATGATCGGTACGTCTCGACTCCTGGCTCGTTCCAGAAAGGCTCCGAGTCCCCGCATCAGCTCCGAGCAGATCTCGGCGGGGTTGTCGCAGCGGACGCTCAGATCCAGCACGGCGATCGCGCTCCCGCTCGCAGGGATCTGAACGTCGACGGGCTTTGGTTGATTCAGGCCGGGGGTACTCATGGCGCCTCCACAAATTCGAAGGTGAACGGGTCGACCGTGGGATGGTTCGGCTCGCGTGGCGCCGCCATCATCTCAACCCCCGATCAGCAGGCGGAGATTGCGAAATTCGTCCATCTCGGCCCGATCCGATGGGTTCACGACAATGGTCGTGATCGGCGTCTCGATGACCGCTGGCCCGGCGATCTCCATTCCCGAGGCCAGGCGCTCGAACTGGTACGTGGGCGTCGGCCGGTAGTCGCCGTACTCCTGAAAGTAGACGCTACGCTCTCCCTTGAACGCGTCGCCCGGATCTGTCGAGCCCTTCGGGTACTGGGAGATCTCCGGGTTTCTCAGCTTGCCCACCGCGCGCACGCGGAAGCTGATCGCGTCTTTGCCCGCCTCGCGATACCCAGAGCCCTGCCCATAGGCCTGCTCGTAGAGAGCGTCGAACAGCGTGTCGAGCGCCTCGATATCCGCGGTCGTGAGCTGCCCGGACCCTGAGGGCAGCGGCACGTTCAGCTCGTGGGTCTGGAATCGATATCGCATGTCTACGGTTCGCTGGATCTCGACGTCCTGGGCGTCGAACCCGGCCGCCTCGAGGTCCCGCTGGCCCCGCTCGACCAGCGCTGCGAAGTTCCGATTCCACCGGTCGACCTCGCCCGGGAACTCCAGATGATCGGACATGCCGTATTCGTAGACGACGTCCGAGCTGATGAGGCCCATCCCCCCCTGCACAGAGGCGGTCTCCGGGACCACGATCTCCTTGATTCCCAGCTCGGCGGCGTAGCGCCCGGCGTGGACGGGGCCAGCGCCGCCGTAGGCGAAGAGCACGAACTCCCGGGGATCGTGCCCCCGCTCGACGGTCGCCCTGCGGACGAGGTCCGCCATGTGCGCGTTGGTGATGCGGAAGATGCCGCTCGCCGCCTCGGTGGTCGACATTCCGAGGGGCCCGGCGATCTGCTCCTGCACCGCCCGCTCGGCAGCCTTCAGGTCCAGCGCCATCCGCCCGCCGAAGAAGTAGTCCGGGTTGAGATAGCCCAGGATCAGGTCCGCGTCGGAGACCGTGGGCTTGACCCCGCCGAGGCCGTAGCAGACCGGGCCAGGCCGGGCGCCCGCCCCGTCTGGGCCAACCTTCAGCAGGCCGGTCTCGGGCTCGATCCAGGCGATGCTGCCGCCGCCAGCCCCGATCGACTCCACCCAGATCTTGGTCGAGAGGATGTTGTAGCGCATGATGACCGGGCTGTGGTCGCGCTCGATCTCTCCCTTGCGGATCACGCCGACCTTGAAGGTCGTGCCTCCCATGTCCGCGGCCAGAATGTTGTCCTTTCCGATCAGGCGCCCTTGAAAGGCGCTCCCGACGACGCCCGCGGCGGGCCCTGACTCGATGATTCCGACGGCGTTCTTTGCGCTGGCGGCCGTGTCGAGGACGCCACCATACGCCTGCATGATCATCGGCGGGCGTCGGAGACCCTTGCTGGCCAGAATCTGGTGGAGGGCGGCGAGGTACTGCGAGATGGTCGGGCCGATGTATGCGTTGAAGACGGTCGTGACGGTCCGCTCGTACTCGCCCAGGAACGGAGCGACCTCGCTGGAGAGGCTGCAGAAGCCCTCGGGAATTTTCTTGCCCAGCAGCTCGGCGACCCTGCGCTCGTGGGCGTCGTTCTTGATGGACCATAGGAAACAGATCGCGAACGACCGGACCCCTTGAGCGGTCAGGTCGTCGATCACCCGCTCCGCACCGGACTCATCGAGGCGGATCACGACGGCGCCTTTGTAATCGATGCGCTCTGTGACCTCGCCGATGAGGTGACGAGGGACGATCGGCGCCGGTTTCTCGATGGCGGACAGGTGAGCCGCTTCGACTTCTGTCAGGCCCTCCGTCGTCTTGCCTCGCATCATGAGAATGGTGTCGGCAAATCCTTTCGTGGTGAGGAGCCCAGTCTTCGGGCCCGACCGCGTGAGCAGCGTGTTATCCCCAACGGTGCAGGCGTGGAAGAAGAGTCGGGTGGAGGCCAGCAAGGCGCGCTCGTCATCCATACCCAACCGCATCGCGGCATCGCGGACCGCGTTCACGGCGCCCGTCGCGAAGTCCGGGGGAGATGACAACGCCTTCCCGACGGTGATCTTGCCGTCGCTATCGACGACGACGCAGTCGGTGAACGTACCTCCGATGTCCACCCCCACCACATAGTCCACGGCCAAATCGTCGACCTCCTCGTGTCATTTGTCGTTGAGTCCTCCCGACCCGCAGCCGCCCGCAGAGGGCGGACTGTCGCGGAGGCAAAAGCTTCCAGCGGCAGATCCAGTCTACTCGGATTTGCCCATGCGTGCCCGTGCGGTCCCCGCGGGACGGGCCGGACGCTTGACCGGATCGATCCATCCCCGGTAGGATCGCGGCGTTCCAAGGAGGCCTGCTTGATGGCATCATCTGACCAAGCCACCCGCACCGTCGATCCGGTGACGTTCGAAATTCTCTCCCATCGCCTGCATCAAATCACCAAGGAGATGGGCACGACGCTCGAGCGCGTCGGTGGGACGGTGAACACGACCCAGATGCACGACTATATGTCGGCGCTCTACCGGGCGAACGGCGACGTGCTCTCGCCGGGCGACTCGACCGGGTTCCACGTCGCTTGTGCGGGCTTCGCAGTCAAGCGCATCATCGAGCGCTTCGCCGACGACGTTGGGATCGCACCTGGCGACATGTTCCTCCTGAACGACCCCTACCTCGCCGCGATTCACCAGTCAGACGTCTACCTGATCTCGCCAATCCACTACGCCGATCAACTGGTCGGGTGGAGCGCCACCTTTGTTCACGTGATGGACATCGGGGCGATGTCGCCCGGGGGCAACTCGCCGGGGGCGACCGAGATCTGCCATGAGGGTGTCCGTATTCCGGGCATCAAGCTGATCGAGCGCGGCAAGCTCCGGCAAGACGTGTTCGACGCCATCACGAACATGACGCGCCAACCGGTCATGGTGGGCCTGGACCTGAAGTGTGAGATCGCGGCCAATAACGTCGCGCGCAGCCGCATGCAGGAGATGTGCGACGAATTCGGCTGGGAGCTGGTGGACGCGGTCTCTCTCGACATGATCCGCTACTCGGAACAGGTCCTGCGTCGGCGCCTCAGCGAGATCCCCGACGGGACGTGGACGGCCGAGGGCGTCATCCAGACGAGCGACACGTGGCGCGTGAAGCTCAGCCTGCGCAAACGCGGAGATAGCCTCGTCTTCGATTTCACGGGGACCGACCCGCAGGCACGGGTGGGCATCAATCTGCCCTACCACGCGACGTTCGGCACCTGCTTCGGATCCCTGGTCGCGCTCCTCGGGTGGGACATTCCCAAGAATCACGGGGCATTCGCCCCGATCGAGGTCATCGCGCCGCCCGGTACGATCGTGAACCCGCAATATCCAGCGCCGGTCTCGCTCAACACGACGTCCGGCGGTGCCGTGGCTCGATTCTTGGCGGATTCGGTCCTGACCCAGATGATCGCGACGAGCGAGAAGTGGCGGGCTGAGGTGGGGGGAAAGAGCCTCGGCCATCGGCTGATGCGCCACGCCGCCGAGAACCAGTACGGCCGCTACTACGTGTCGACCTTGACCAGCCTCGACGGCGGCGGGGCGACGGCGGCCACCGATGGCACTGATTCCGGGGGACGCTCCAACATGACAGCCCATAACATCGAGTGGGTCGAGCTGAACTTCCCCCTGCTTCACCTGTTCAATCGGCACATCAAAGACGGCGCCGGCGCCGGGATGCTGCGGGGCGGGGCTGGCGTGGAGTATGCCTTCGTCTTGCACGACGCGCCCCAGGGGCGGGTGAAGGGGGTGGCGCTGGGCGTCGCCGGCCTCCGCAACTCGGGGCAGGGGGTATTCGGCGGGTACCCGGGGGCTCCGAGCTTGCTTCTGCTTCAAGAGGGGACCCGAGTTCGGGAGATGCTCGATCGCGATGAGTGGCCCACCGACCCGGCTGCCCTAGGGGGCGAGTCGCGCCAGCTCCCGTACTGCGACTTCGAGATCAAACCGGACGACGTGCTGATCATGATCGCGGCGAGTGGCGGCGGGTACGGCGATCCGCTGGATCGCGATCCGGAGCTCGTGCTGCAGGATGTCGAGAAGCTGCTGGTCTCGGAGGAGATGGCGCGCACCGTCTACGGGGTCGTGATCGTCGAACACCACGTCGATCGGGCAGGGACCGAAATGATGCGATCTCGGCTGCGAGAAGAGCGGACCGAGCACGCGGTCGCTCCTTCCCGGGCGGGGCACCGTCCGAGCCCAGGGGCGGACCTCAGGTATTCCCACCCGCTCCGCGAGCACCTCGAAGTCTGGGACGGTCCGAGCGGATCCTGGGTCCGCTGCGACGGGTGCGGCCACCTGTTCGGGCCCGTGGACGAGGATTGGACGGACTCGGCAAGCCGATCGAGGCGAGACCCGACAATGGCCGGACCGCGGATGGCGTCCTTGACGGGGCAGTATCTGGTCGAGCAGCTTACGTGCCCTTCCTGCGGAGTTCTCCTCAATACGGACGTGATCGATCTCGAGCGGGGAGCCTGAGGGGGTGCCTGCCCCCGGTGTAAACGTGCGAGCGGGTCACTCCCAGGCGTCGAGGACCGGAGCCGTCCCGGGCAAATCCGCGGTGGGCGGACGTGTAGGCCGCCGTCGATCCGTCGCGGCTGTCGTGTGCTTCGTATTGGCGCTCGTTTCGTGCGCGCCCGGACCGACCGCCTCGGAGGCGGGGCCGAGGGGCGGCGCATCACCGAGCGCCCCGGCTGTCGCGCAGCGAGCCCTGGTCATCGCTTTCAACGAAGAGCCCGCAGTGCTCGAGCCGAGCCTACTCCCCATGAATCGCGAGTTCTCGGCGCTCACCACTGCCTTTCTGACCTACTTCGACCCGCGCCTGCAGGCGCAGCCGTACCTGGCGGCGGAGGTTCCCAGTGTCGAGAAGGGTAGCTGGGTGGTGCTGCCCGACGGTCGGATGGAGACAACCTACAAGCTCAAGCAGAACGCGACCTGGCAGGATGGATTGCCCATTACAGCGAGCGATTTCGTATTCGCGTACCAGGTGCGGCGAGACCCCGACTATCCCGCGCAAGTGATCAACGTGGAGCGGCTGCTCAGCGACGTCGAAGCGGTCGACGACTACACGCTCTTCCTCCGCTGGAAAGAGCCCTACATGTATGCTGGCGCGATCCACTTGCCGGATTTTTCCCCGATGCACCGCGCCGTGCTGGAGCCGCTGTACAGCTCGGGCGACCGGGCCTCCTTCATCGACGGCCCGCAGTGGCGCGAGCAGTTCATTGGAAGCGGCCCCTACCGGGTGGAGCGATGGGAGCCGGGAATCGAGATGGATCTGCGCAGCCAACCGGGCTTTGCGCTGGGCGAGCCGAAGATTAGCGAGGTCCACCTTCGCTTCATCCCGGACGCCAACGCCATCGTCGCCAATCTCCTCGGCCACACCGTCGACGTCTCGTACAGCATCAGCATCGGTTTCCCCCAGGGGCAAGCACTCGAGCAGGCCGGGTGGAACGGCAAGGTCGAATACTGGAACGGGAACCCGCGGATTCTGGAATTCCAGACCAGGGATTGGGGCAACATCGAGCGGCCGGTCCTCGACCCCCGCGTTCGAAAAGGCGCGCTGTACGCCATCGATCGCCAGGCCATCGTCGACGGAATCTATGCGGGTCGGGCAACCATCGCCTACTTCTGGCTCTCCCCCCTTGATCCGGCCTTTCCATCGGTGGACCAGGCGGTCACCAAGTACGTGTTCGATCCAACGCGGTCATCGGCGCTGCTCGATGAGGCCGGCTGGACCAAGGGATCCGACGGTACGCGCCGCGACGCCACCGGGCAGCCGCTATTCATCTCCATCCTGAACCAGCCGACCACCTATGACCAGCAGGAGGGCCAGGTGGTGGTCGCCGACTGGAAGAACGCCGGCATCGGGAGCGAGCTGCACCCGCTCTCGCCACAGGAGATCCGCGACAACGAGCTGCGCTCCAAGTACCCGGGCGCGGCGTACAACCGGCGGGCGCTGACGCTGGAAAACATGGTGTGGACGAGCCGTCAGGTGGCGAGGCCGGAAAACCGCTGGAGCGGGCAAAACCGCAACGGCTACGTTAATCCATCGCTGGACGATCTGTGGTTGAAGGTGCTCGGCAGTGTGGATCCCGGGGAGCGACAGGAGCTGCTCATCCAGGCCCTGAGGATCATGCAAGATGACGCCGTTGTGACGCTCACCCATCTCCAGCCGGACGTCATCGCCTACGGCGAGGGCCTCGTCGGGCCGCTCCAGCCTGCGCTGGTTGGCACCTCCGACATGTGGAACCTCTGGGAGTGGCATTGGAGCTCGTAGGCCTGTCATGGTGAATGCGCGCACCGCCCTGGCGAGATCGCGAGGCTCAACTTTTCCCTAGGCGGCAACGGTATTAGAGAGGCAGCCGCGGACTCGCCCCCCGATGGCCCGGGCCAAACGTCGATCCCAGCTCAAGATGCTATCGTGTTCTCAGCCGTCGATTCGGCTGCACGAAAATTCCAGGAGCGCGTCCGATGGCACAAAAAATCCTGCCGCACCTCTGGTTCGACAAGGAAGCGAAGGAAGCGGCCGAGTTCTACACGTCCCTCTTCCCTCGCTCGCGCGTCACTCACGTGACAACACTCCGGGACACGCCGTCCGGCGACTGCGACGTCGTGTCCTTCGAGCTTGCCGGGTTCAACCTCACGTCGATCAGCGCCGGTCCGTTGTTCCGATTCAATCCCTCGATCTCGTTTTTCCTCAACTTCGACCCGTCGCGGGATTCCCGGGCGCCGGAGAGCCTCGATACAGCCTGGGGAAAACTATCGGCCGGCGGCACTCCGCTCATGCCGCTTGACAAGTATCCCTTCAGCGAGCGGTACGGATGGATCCAGGACAAGTACGGCCTCTCGTGGCAGCTCATGCTCACCAATCCGACTGGCGAGCCGAGGCCATTCATCGTGCCGTCGCTGATGTTCACCGGATCCGTGGCAGGTCGCGCCGAGGAGGCGATTGATTTCTACACATCCGTCTTTCGGGATGCTCGGCGCGGGACCTCCGCGCGGTACGGAGCGGGCATGGGGCCGGATCGGGAGGGCACGCTCATGTACGCCGACTTCATGCTGGAGAACCAGTGGTTTGCGGCGATGGACAGCGCCTACCCGCATGGCTTCGCCTTCAACGAGGCGATTTCGCTCCTCGTCCGCTGCGAGACGCAATCCGAGATCGATTACTACTGGGGCAACCTCTCCACGGTTCCGGACGCCGAGCAGTGTGGCTGGCTCAAGGATCGTTTCGGCGTCTCCTGGCAGGTGACGCCAACCGCGCTTGACCGGATGATGAGCGACGGCACGCCCGAGCAGATCGCGCGGGTGACCCAGGCGTTTCTTCCGATGAAGAAGTTCGACATCGCGGAGCTGGAACGGGCGTACGCTTCGGCGGGTTAACGTAGCCGAACCGAGCCCGAGCGCGGGTGGCAGTTGGCTGTGTAACAACTGTGACGCATCGGTTACCAAATTCCGGATTTTGTCGTGTTATCGTCTACTTAGCCGGGCGCGTTGCCTGCCGATAACCAGATCCGGAGGGAAGTGACCATGCCGCGAAGGTCCCGCCGCCGCGAGTCGCCAGAGGTCGGCGGGCCGGCTGGTCCATCGCCCGGCACCGTTCCTTCCGCTTCGCTCGACGACCTCAAACAAATTCCGGCGAGCGTCGAGGAGTTCCTCGCGGACCTGTTGCGTGATTCGCCTCTTGCCTCGGAGGAGGCGAGGAGCCCTTCGGATTCCCAAATCGGAAGACACACGGATGGCCGGGCCCGCAGGGGGGCCAATTCGGACTCGATCGTGGCGGAATCGGGCGACCATAAGACGGGAACGTCGATAGATGATTTCATCGCCTCGCTGCGCGTGGGGGCGCTCGCGCCCGAGGCGCAACTCTCGACGGACTCCCCAGGCAGTGACGCGGCACCCGAGGCGGGTTCCCGCCACGCTGACGACCTGGCGCAGCCGCCCCTGGACGTCGCGGCGTACTTCGCAGCGCGATCCGCCCTCTTTTTCGCGGCGTTTCACTCCACGGAAAGGCCGGTCCGACGCGAGCCAGTTTCGACCTGCGGCGACTCTGGCCGCCTCTGGACCGTACCGCAGCCTGGAGACCAATTGTGCACGCGGGGAGAAGTCGCGCTCCGCGAGACGCACGAGGGCCAACAGCTCGTCCAGGCGATCCGCGAGATCGTGCCGCAGTTCGTGGTGTTCGAGCACGCCGGCTACTATCTCGATCGACTGATTACCCGTGTGTACGCCGGCATGCGCCCAGAGCAACGCCTCGCGCTGCTGAAGCGAGCCGTGCAGTTGGCGGCGCGCGATGCGCAGCTCCCCCCGCCTGAGATCAGCGACCTCGAGCTGGTCCACGCGGCAGCGGTGGCGGGAATCGCGATCTAACAGGCGGTCGCCCCGGTCGGTCCCCGGCGCAGGGGGGCCATGGACCAAGGGCGCGATACCGAATGTGAAGGAACGGTCATGAGCCTGAAGAAGCAGCTTGCGCTGACGGCGATTGGACTCGTGTTGATTACTCTCGTCGCCTCGGCCAGCGCGCTCCTGTGGAGCAGCGCGAAGCTCCAGATCGAAGAGGACGCCGTCGTTCTCGCAACGAGCACCGCGCAGGCTGGGGACCAAATGACGATGCAGCGGTTGGTCGACAGTCTCGTGACCACGCGCGGCGTCCGCGCCGTCCGCGTCGTCGATTCGAACCTCGCGACGATGGCGCTGAGCGCGGATTCGAATGCGCCACTCACCGAGACGGACCGGGCGAAGCTTCGCGCAGCCATCGAAGACCAGCAGCCGCAGAGCTACCAGGTTGGCGAAACCTTCCGGGTGGCTGCGCCCGTGGTCGACGACGCGGGAAAGGCCTATGGGGCGGCGCTCATGTCCTTCCCGGCGGACTGGCTTCACCTGTTCGTCGAGCGGCAGCTGCGCGCAGCGGGGCCCTTCATCCTGATCGTGCTTGTGGCGGGCGTCGCCCTCGCGTACGGGTACGTCACACTCTTCATGCGGCCGGTCGCGCGCCTCGATGCAGCGGTGGCCGCCCTGGGCTCGTACCGGTTCCAGTCTGACAGTCTGAACGATCTCGCCCAGCGCTCGAACGAGATCGGTCGGGTGGCCAAGCTGCTCCAGCGCATGGCAAACGCCGAACACGGATGGCGACGCGCGCTCGAAGGGCTGCGGCAGGCAAAGGAGGAGTTGGAGCAGCGCGTTGAGGACCGAACGCGTGAGCTGAAGACGGCGCTCGTCCAGCAGACCGAGCTGAACGAGCAGCTCCAGGTTGCCCATGCCGATCTTGAGCGGTCCGTCGATGAGATGCGGGCGCTGGCGGAGGTCAGCCACGCCATCAACTCCACGCGTGACCCCAAGGACCTCCTCCCCACGATCCTGGCATACGCCGTCCGGCTCTCCCGGAGCGATGCTGGGAGCATATATGAGTTCAACGAGGCGGAGGGTATGTTCGTTCTTCGCGCGAGCGACGGCGTCGACCCGCATGCCGAGCGGATTCTCGAAGCCCGGAAGATCGGCGAGGCGACGATCGTCGATCGGGCGGCCCTGCATCGGGAGCCCACCCAGGTAGCCGACATCTGGGAGGTCGATCGACTCCCGGATCATGACGTGGTGAACGAGTATGGCTATCGCGCACTCCTCGCGGTCCCGCTGGTCAAGGAGGGAAATGTGATCGGCGGTCTCGTCGTGAGGCGGAAGGAGCCCGGCAGCTTCGAGCCGGAAACGGTCCGTCTGCTCCAGACGGTGGCCCTCCAATCCGTGATGGCGGTAGGCCCCAGGAGTCCGCAGACCAACGTCCGCCTCAATCCGCGAGACGACGTGGACTGCGATGCCGATCCGCGCAGGCTCAACGGCACGGCGCGCACGGCCCCCCGCCAATCGATCGGACTCGGCGAGTTTCGGAAGGAGCGGCTCCGGGTGATCCGCGCGAACGAAGGGCCCGTGGAGCTTCCCCCGACGCCCAAGGTCGTTCTCCACATGGGTCACGGCGTGGATTCTGGCACGGCTTCGCGGTTCGATCTCGTTCCGGCGATCCAGTTCCTCGCCCCGCTTGGCCGACAGGTCACCGCCGACAGCATCAATTTCGACGGTGTGATGACCTGCGAAAAGACGACGGAGTGCGTCAGGGCGTACGCGCAAGGCTTCTGGGCCGGGCAGGTGGAGATGGTTGACGCGCTCTTGTTATCAGTGAGGGTTGACGGGCGGCGGCACATTCCGACGCGCGCTCTGGAGGACTCGCTCATCCGCGCCGTAGACCTGTGCCGCCTGTACTACGACAAGCTCGACGTTCCGCCCCCGTATTCGGTCGGACTGTCGCTGCTCGGCATCCGGGGTTACCGCCTGGCCGTGGAGGACTGGCTCTGGAGCGAGATGACGAACCATTCGATCGAGCGCGCCGACCTCATCTTCCCGGAAACGATGATCGAGGACCGCGCCGCCCCAAGCGCGGCGATCTGCCGCCCGATATTCGACATGCTGTGGAACGCGTGCGGCTTTCAGCGTTGCCTCGATTACGACGCAAGCGGCGCGTGGAATCCGTGTAGCTAACCGACACCGCGGGGAATAGACGCGCGCGCTGTCCCCTTCTATACTGGCCCAAACGCGGGCCATATGTCCGTGATCAGGGGGTGGGCTGTGTCTGATGACGTTGCGCTCTTCGCGGGTACCCAGGAGGGGCTGTTCGTCCTGAGGCCGACCGGGTCTGGCTGGGAGATCGCGAACCACGTGTGGCCGAACGCCGTGCTCGACTCCATCGCCGGCTGCGCGAATACACCCGAGCGCGTGTTCGCCGGCGTCGCCTACGATGGCGTGTACCGAACCGACGACGCCGGCAGAACCTGGAAGCGGATCTTCGAAGGCGACATCCGCGCTCTGACCGTCGACCCGACGGATGATGACGTCGTGTACTGCGGCACCGAGCCGCCCCACCTGTATCGGAGCGAGGACCGCGGCGAGACCTGGCACGAGGTGATCGGGCTTCAAAAGCTGCCGGAGGAGATCAAGAAGCGCTGGTGGGCGCCGTACCCGCCGGCCACCGGCCACATCCTCACGATCTTCGTGCACCCGGATGACCCAAAGATCATCACCTGCGCCCTCGAGCACGGCGGGATCCATCGGAGCCTGGACCGGGGCGAAAGCTGGGAGGACGTGAGCGGCGGCATCGACTACCTCGACATCCACGTCATCATGACAGCGCCAAATCGGTTGGACAGGTGGTTCGTCTCGAGCGCACGAGGTTTTTTCACGACGGACGATCCCGCCCACGGTTGGGCGCGGGCTGAAAACGGCTTCACCCGGGACTACTTTCACGATTTCATCTTCCTGGCGCCCGATGCGCCCGGCAAAGACCCGACGATGGTGATCGCGACCGCAGACCACTCGCCCGGCTCGTGGCGCCGCCCCGAGTTCGCCCGTGCAGCGGTTTTTCGGAGCACGAACTGCGCGCAGTCATGGGAGCGGGTGACTGATGGCTTCGAGGACGAGATGAAGCCGATGGTCTGGGCCCTGCGCGCACACCCCACCGATCCAAACGCGGCGTTCGCTGGCGTCGGCCACGTGATTCGGGGACCTGCCGAGGGGCCGAGCGGACCCGGCTCCATTCACGTGACGCGCGACCGCGGCGCCACCTGGCGGAAAATCTCGGACGTCCCTGGAATGCGCGTGATCTGGGCGTCGCCGACGGGGTAATCATCGAGATGCGCCAGTGTCTGGTCAGCGCCCTGACGCGCTGCATCGAAACCGGGGAGGTCGCCGAGGCGGATCCATCGATCCCCTTCGACCGGGTCCGTGGCGACGGCGCGATCACATCGACCGATGCGCCGCGGCAGTCCGTGGCCGCGTATGCGGGCGAGTTCGAGCCTGGTTCTGCCCCAGCAGGGGACCGCGAGGTCTGGGCTCACCCCAGCCGAAGGCGACGATCGGTGCAGCGCTAACCGGGCTGGTTCCCGATGTTGTAGCCCAGCACGTACTTGACATAAACGCCGTCGAAGTACAGCCAACGCTTCTCGGTTCCCTCGTTCACTGCCTGGATGACCCGGGGCCGCAGCTCCTCTGGGGTGTAGCGCTCGATCACCGCGAGGGCGCGCCCGCCGTGCTCGATATCGGCAGTCTGATGGGTGACGAAGAAGCGAATGGCGTGCGGATCGAACGCGTAGTTGGTCTGCAGGCTGGGGACGAGCCGATCGCAGATCGGGGCGAGCTGCGCTTCCATGCCAACGTGGATCCCGGCGGCCGCCTCTTGCCAGCTCGCCCGCTCGCACTTGAGAAAGAGCCAGTCGCGCAGGGCCTGGGTGGTGGGGAGCGGCGCTCGACGGATCAGCTCCTCGGTATTCAGCCCGCATGCGTCGACGAAGTCGAGAAGCTGGCGATTGTGCGGATCTTCCGGGTTCTGCTCGTCGGCGAGGTTGTCCAGCTCCATGTCGCGACCTGCCTGCACGTCGCAGTTGGCGAGGATACGTCCGAAGAACGTGTGAAGATCGCGCGTGAAGTGGTAGTGCTCGATGGCCCAGCGGCCGAGCTGCTCCTTGCTCAGCTCCCCCCGCGCCCACATCTCCGTGAGGGGGTGGCGCTTACAATGGCGACGCTCGACGGTGTCCAGCATCTCCTGCCGGAACGCGGTTGCAGTCGATTGCGTCACGATCGTTCACTCCTCGTGGATTTCCCAGCCCTGCGATGGAGACGGACGAGCTATGGGCGCGAGAGATCCGCGATCCGTTGTTCGCTCAGCGGGTAGCCCCAAATCTCGTTTCGCACGCGAAGGTGCGCCAGCATGAAGGCGTCGAGCCAGCGCGCGTCCTGCTCGAGCTCCGCCTCGTCGTGGATCCATGCCCGGACGTATCCGTCGATCCGGCCGGGTCCGTGGCCCATCTCGTCGTGCACGATCTTGCGCATCGCGGTCGCGAGGCGCTGCTGGAACTCGTCGCCGCGCAGCTTGGCGCACTCCGCGAACGCGCCGCCACCGCCGCCCTCAGCGCAGTGCATGAGCGCGAACGCGCGATCGTACCCGAGCGCCTGGACCATATCGCGGCCGACGTCGAGGTTTCGGCCGGCCTCGGGGAGGCGGGGATTGTACTGCTCCGCGTCTGGGGCGTTCGGATTGTAGCGCGCCATCACCTCGTAGCCGAGTAGCCGCTCTGGCTCCAGCTCGCGACCCGCGACCCACTCGGCGAGGTCCGCGAGGGCGACGTAGTGTTCCACCTCTTCGGTCGACTCGCGGAGAAACTCGGCGTACTCGTGGCGGTCGACGCTTCTCTCGAGGCGATCGGCCATCGAGGTGATGGTGGGTCCTAGCCGCTGCCGGCCTTGAATCTCCCGTCCGATCTGTTTCAGCAGGACTTCCACGTGCTCTTCGGCGGTGTGGGGCGAATCGAAGTAGACTCTGACCACTTCAGCTTCGGCGTGGCTGTACTTCTCGACGATCCCGCGCAGCGTTCGTGCCGCTCGCTCCTGCAACGTCTGAGCCTCGACTTCGGTCATTGCACCGCTCCATTCGTCCTGTTGCGAATCCGCGCCGGCGCGTGTCGGCGTCCGATGTTCGGAATAGTAGCAACCAGCCGGTGGCGATTCCAATGGAAGATGCGCAGGCGATGTCGTGACATCGGGTGGATGGCTCACGGTCCGTGATGTACGCTGGTGCGAAACCGGCGGGCTCGTGGCCGCGCAGTCGGGAGCCGCTGGGGAACCGTGAGGAGGCATCTTCGATGATGAGCACCCAGCACCGCGTGGCCTTGCTGTCGTTGATGATCTGGCTCGTGGCGTGCGGCACGCGGGGCGCTTCGGGGGTTGCCGGCCCGCGGGAGGCTGCCCCGTCCACCGCGCCTCAGCGGACCCTGAACATCATCGTGCGGGGCGAGCCGCCGAGCCTGGCATCTAAACCGCTCGTCGGCTACTCTGGCTCTCTCACACCCCCGATCCGTTTGTTCAACGGGACGCTTGACGAGGTGGACGAGAAGCGCGTTCCGCATCCGTACCTGGAGACCGATCTGCCCGCGTTGAACACGGATAGCTGGCGGGTCATGCCTGACGGGCGGATGGAGACAACGCACCGACTTCGCCCGAACCTGACGTGGCACGATGGGGTCGCACTCACGGCTGAAGATTTCGTCTTCGGCTGGCAGGTGTACGCGGCGCCGGATCTCGGGGCATCCCAGTCGGAGCCGATCCGTGAAATGGAGGAGGTCGCGGCGGTCGATCCGCAAACGGTCGTCATCCACTGGAAGGCGCCGTTTCCGGACGCCGCGCAGATGGACGCCACGTTCCAGGCGCTCCCCAAACACATTCTGGGCGACACTTTTGCCCAGCGCGACCCGTCGGAGTTCGTGAGCCTGCCCTTCTGGACCGTGGATTACGTGGGGCTGGGCCCCTACCGCGTCGAGTCCTGGGAGCCCGGCGCATATATCGAGGCCAGCGCTTTCGCGGGACACGCGCTGGGCCGACCAAAGATCGATCGGCTCCGGCTGGAATTTGTCGGTGATCCCAACACCGCGCTGGCGAAGATGTTGAGTGGCGACGCGCAGTATGTCGCCGATTTCGTGCTGGACTACGATGGAGGGCAGACCCTCGAGCGCGAGTGGGCCACGCGAAACGGTGGCACGGTGTTCTATGCGCCCGTGCTCATGCGACTGACCGAGATCCAGCTTCGGCCAGAAATCGCCAACCCGAAGTCGCTCCTCGATCCCCGCGTGCGGGCTGCCCTCGCATATGCATTTGACGTGCCGGGCGCCCTTGACGTGTTCACCGGCGGCCACGGCGTCGCGACGTCCACGCTCACGTCGCCGCTCACGGACTACTACCCCCAGATCGCCAAGGTCATCACCAAGCGCGACTACAACCTGCAGACGGCGCAGCAGAAGCTCGAGGCCGCGGGGATGCGGCGCGACGCGGACGGATTCTACGTCAGTGCGTCGGGTGAGCCGCTTAAGCTCGACATTTGGACGACCGGCGGCGCAGTCTTCGAGCGCGAGAACCGGATCTTCGCGGACAGTCTCCGCCAGGCCGGCGTCGACGCCACGCCCCAGTCGATGACGCCGGCGCGGCTCTCTGACGCGCAGGCCCGGGCGCTCACGCCGGGTCTCTTCACCAGTGGTGCCGGCAACAAACGGCTCGGCGACTTCGTTCTCGACAATATTCCGCGACCAGAGAACCGGTGGAACGGGAACAATCGCGGCGGGTGGCGAAGCCCGGACTACGATCGGTTCTATCAAGCGTACAGCACGACGCTTGATCCGAATGAGCGCATCGAGCGCATCGCGGATATGGAACGCGTGCTGAACGAGGACGTGGGTGCGATCCCGCACTATTTCACGACCGTGGTGACGGCCTATTCCTCGCAGCTCTCCGGTCCGTCGGCGCGCATGGATCCGGACGCGCCGCTGACCATCTACCGAATCGAGAACTGGACCTGGCAGTCGTGACGCGCGCGGGAGCGTCTACCTCTTACAGGTAGCCCAGGTCGCGCCAGCACTGCTCGGCCGCCGGGTGAAGCGGCACCTCCAGCGGACCTTCCGGCGAGTCGCGCACCATCTGCTCAATGGGTAGCCCGCGGCCGTCCAGAATCAGCCGGTCCCGCCGGGCATTGAGGCCCATGCAGAAGTCGCGGATGGCGTGGTCGGGCGCCTGGACCGACGTATAGATGGGCCAGCCGCTGAAATCCACCGTCGGCACGTCCGCCGCCAGGGGCGGGTGCCCGTTCCGCAGGATGATGCCGCGCCGAAATCCTCGCGCCTCCAGGTCGCGCATGTGCGGCTCGTCGATGACGAGGAAGTGCATGCCCGCCGCCGCGCCTCGGCCAACCCAGCCGTGGATCGCCTCATCGAAGATGGCCTCGATCTCGCCCCGCTCGAATGCCCCAATGCGGGTTGGCCCACCCCCCAACTCCTGGTCGTACGAAACGTGACCTCCCCAGCGGCCGATGTCGTCCAGGGAGAACCCATAACAGGCGAGCACCTGGTCGACCAGCAATCGAACCGCCGGGTCGTGCGATCCCCGGACCGATAGCCGGAGCGGATAGCGTCGCTCGCGGATGTCCTCGAAGGATCGGAGGCCGGTCCGCTCCGCGACGCCGAAGGCGAGGCAGTCGGCCGATGGGATGACCGCGACCGCCCGCACGAGCTGCGCCGTCGAAAACGGTCCCACCCCTCGATAGGCCATCGTGAGGAGCGACGACGGGTTGAGCATGGCGATGTCCAGATCCCCCCGGGCAACCTCCTCCACCGTCGAGGGTTTCGCGCCGCCGAAGAGGGAAAATGCGAAGGATTCTTCGGCGCCCTGGTCGCGCAGGGTCATGCGCACCTGGCGGTACGGCCAGTCGGCGAACTCCATCATCTCCGCCACGACTTCCAGCACCAGCTTCGGTCGGATCGCGGCGGGACTGTATCGGCGGAGTGGCTCCATGCTCATTCCTCTCATGCTGGGATTTATGGGCGCCGCTGGCTCTCGGCCAGGCGTCGTCCCGCCAGCCCAAGCTGGTCGATGATCGGCAGGTCCAGCCCGAGCGCGTGCGCCAGCTCGCGCGCCAGCGGGATGTCCTTGGCCATCACGTTCTGCCCGACGCGCGGCGTCGGGTCCTTGCCCGATGGATCGAAGGTGCTCTCCCATCGGTCCAGAATCGATCCGCTGCTGCCGCGCGTGTCGCGGAGCATCTCGAGCGCCCGCACGTAGGGGATGCCACCGGCCTCGCCAAGCCGGAGAGCCTCGTGGAGCACGAGGGTCTGGGCCCCGACGATGAGGTTGGCCATGAGCTTCCCGACGTTCGCCGTCCCGAGCGGACCGACGTACCGCGCCTCCTTGGCCATCGTGAGCAAGTGGGGATGTGCCCGCGCGAACTGTTCTTCAGGCCCTCCGACCAGAAAGATCAGCTCGCCGCGGCGCACGGCGGCAGGCACGCTCAACATGCACGCGTCCATCACGTGTACGCCCTGCTGACTCGCCGCCTCGGCCACCCGTCTCGTTGTGCCCGGCAGGATGGTGCTGTGAAGCAGGATTAGCGCTCCAGTTTGGGCGCCGGCAAGGATCCCGTTGGCGCCGAGAGTGCAGTCCAGTACCTCGTCGTCCGTGCGCACGACGACGTCGATCATGGTGGCGGATCTGGCCAGCTCCGCGGCCGATCCCGCCGGCTCCGCGCCGGCCGCGCGGGCCTGGGCAAGGGCCTCGGGATCGACGTCGTATGCGAGGGGCTCGATCTGCGCGAGGCGCTGACGCTCGAGGAGCGCGCTACCCATCGCGCCGACGCCCACGATGCCAATCGTTTCCATCACGAGCCTCCGATGGGATCTCCGCGGACGCGTGTTCAGGACGAGAGGGCGGGACGGCTTCGCGTGTAGACGCGGACGCCCTGGGGAACCGGGAGCAGCCCCCCGGCGTGCCGATAGAACTCGAAGTTGGTGTCGATCACTTCGTCGGGGTCGCGGGTCACGCCCACTGGGTCGTGACCGTCCCGCACGCGGTCCATTTCCCGAAGGAGCATGCGTTCGAACAGCGCGACGCCGCGATCACTCGTGGCCAGGTGCCACTCCGTCCGATCCGAGACTGTTCCCTGCGTCTCGATGGCCATGAGGTCCTGGTAGCGAAGGCGGTTCATGCGGTAATCCACGTGTGGATAGTGGCCGGCTGCGCTCTTTCCGTCGTCCGGGGGCATGACGTAATAGTCCGCCGGCTCCAGGTCGTCCCCGTTGCGCTCGCCGCCCCGCTCTGCGCTCACGAAGACGACGAACTTGCGGGTGTGCTCGTCGTCGACGGGCACTTTGATGGATAGCTCGGTGATCCGCCGCAGCATGTTCGGAAACACCAGCGGGTCGTCCTCCACGAAGCCGTCCTTCGTCACCATCGTTCGCTGAATGCCGCACGGCACTTCGCGATACTCGAGGGAGACCAGCTCGTCGGTGATGCCGCGCGTGGTGCTGCGCACCGTACCCGTCCGTCCGGTGGTGTCCTGGTGGAGGATGCCGATGTGCGCGCCATCCATATTGTTCTCGACGACCTGTACCCAGTTCGCGTCGAGGGGCATCTCCATAATGTGCTCGACCGGATAGGCGCCGATGTCGAGCTTCCTGATCGGCGGCGGCGGTGTTGGGCCCAGGTATGCCCAGTACAGTCCCAGATAAGTACGGACCGGGTAGGCTCGCTGTTTGACGGTAAGGTGGAACATGGAGCCGGCCGGCTCCGCCGGGCATTCCAGGCAGCTCCCCGCCGTGTCGTACAGCCATCCGTGGTAGGCGCAGGCGATGCCGCGCTCCTCGACGCGCCCGTACAGCAGTGAGGCGCCCCTGTGGGCGCAGTGGTCCGCGATCAAGCCCGTGCGTCCGCTCCGATCGCGGAACAGCACCAGATCTTCACCGAGCAGCCGAACAAAGGCAGTCGGCTGCTCGGCGGTGAGCTGGTGGAGGCCGGCGACCGGATGCCAGTAACGGCGAAGTAGCTCGCCCCCCGGCGTGCCCGGCCCGACCTGGGTCAGCTTCCGATTTTCTTCAGCGCTCAGAAACATGGGGTATTTACCTCGAAATCACTCCAACAGGCAGTGCGCCCCGAGCTCAACATCGTCGGGTTTTCCACGGTGGTCCGTGGCTGGCCTAGATCGCCTTGTTTCGATCGGGCACCCAATCCTCGCGCAGAAGCTCGTCCGGGTCGCCAAATCGCTCCGCTACCTGGCGGACCGTCGGATCGTCCAGCGCCAGGAGGTGCCCATCCTCGATGACGGGCTTGCCGTCCACGTACAGGTTGGGGAACATCATGTCGAAGTGGCGGATGAGCTTACTGTTCTCGTTCTCCAGAGCGGCCCCCACGCTGGCATGGAGGAACCCCGAGCGCCGGTGTCCGAGGCACCAGCTATGGACGCGCGCGGAGCCGCGCGTGGATTCGAAGTTGGGGGAACGGCGGAATTTCGGGTTCGTGCACGCCGCGAAGGTGCTGATCCAGTTGGCGCCCGGTCCGGGCAGGCCTTCGTAGGTCTTGTCTTTGTAGGTTTCGAAGGTCTCGCGAAGCCGGTCGGCAAAGTGGCCCGATCCCTGGACCTCGGTCACCCGCCGTCCCTCGACCGTGAGGCGCGTCGGGTCGACCGGTCCCCCGAAGGTCAGGCTGTTGATGACGATCTGGCCCTCGAATCGCAGGGATTTGGGGAAGGGAATGAACAGGTGCCCCGGGACGTATGGGAGGGCGGAGTTGGGGCCTTCCTCGTCCCCGCGCCCTTCAATCGACGCCCAGTCCTCCGGCGTGAGATCCCAGGTCAGGTGCGTACCGTTGTCCTCGGTTATCTCGACGCGGCGCCCGTTCGCGATCTGCCGGTAGAGCGTCTCGTCGATGGCGTCCCAAACCTCGAGCGGATAGGTGAGGGATGGCGCGAGCACCATATCGGGTGGCAGCTCCCACTGGATCGCCCGCCCGTTCAGCCGCCACTTCGCCGCGTAGGTGTTTCGCCGCCCCCATGGAAGGTTCGGGGTGTGCGGGAACTTGAAGAAGGCGAGACACAGCAGCACGTCCGCTGACTTGGCCGCCTCCCAGGTCCAATCGGGGAACCATCGGCTGGTATTGGGTCCATCCACCAGGTCCGTGGGGTCCGCCAGGAGCGGGTAACCTTCGAGGTTGATCACGTCGACATGGCCGCCCGCGTCCCGGATCGCCTCCTGAAACGCCTCGGGGAGGATCGGGCTGATGGTGCTGTCGGTGATCATGAGGACGCGTTCGCCCGGCTTCAGGCCGAGCGACTCGTACATACCTCGCTTCGGTACGCGCGTCACGACTGTTCTAAGGACTGGCAGCAGGTCCTCGGGCGAGGTCGGCTGGGGCACAACGGGCATGCGTGGGGTCATCGCTGCTGGCATTCGCGATCTCCTTCCCTTGTTCGGCGTCGAAAGTATTCGGAGTGTGTCATGCCGAGTCTACTCCGAAAACTCCAATTCCACCACCGATCACACGCCCGCGGTCGCGGACGTACTCCGGAAGGATTCCGGCTGCTCCTGGATCAGCTCGTCGATAAAGCCGGACAGCTCCAGCTCGCGGAGGTAGTGAAGGTCCCACAGGGCGCTCGGCTGAATCTCCTTCGCCTCCTCGTATTGCAGGCAGCACAGCTCGTGCGCTGCGGAAATCGCCTCCTGCGTGGGATAGGGTTTCATCGGATAGCGGGCAACTCCGCGAGCGCGGCCACCGTGCTCTGTATAGGGCTTCCCCATCTTCGTGTCGAGCAGCTTCTGCGCCTCCTCAGGGTGCATGCGTGCGAAATGGATGGCGAGCACCATTACGCGAACGAGCCGGTCGGCCAGCATCTCCTTCTGATGCAGGATGTCGAAGGTAGAGGTGATCGTCGTGCCGTTGATCATGGGGAGGGTGGGAAGCTGGAGCGGATGCAATCCGGTGTCGCGGAGGGTCTCCGGATCCGCGTACGCGGCGAAGCCGATGTCGGCCTTCCCCGATGCGACGGCCTCCACGATGTTCTTCCGCAAATTCGGATCGTCGAACTCGCCGCACTCGACCCACTGCACTTGGTCGGGGGAGAGGCCCGCGCGGAACGTCTCGAGGATGTGGTTGCCGCGAGGATGCTGCACGCTACCGTAGCGATCGCGGTAATTTGAGTCGGCGATGCGGACCTCCTTGCCCGCTAGCTCCTCCAGCGATTCAAGGGGGCGCCGGCTCATGATGGAGTCGCGGACGGCATTGCCGGGCGACGCGATCTGGACGATCGGCCGGTTGCGCGCAACCCACATATACGGGCTGATGTGATTGCCTGCGATGAAGTCGATGCCCCCCTTGAACAGCTTGGCCTCGGCGACCGTTGAGCTATCGGCATATTCCATGCTGGCGATTGAGAGGTTCACCTCCGCCATGATGCCTGCTTTCTCGGCCAGCTCCCACAACGCGTTGTGCTGCGCTCGAAACAGGATGTTCAGCGCGTACGGTTTCAGATCTTTCATGCGTCGCCTTTCAAGAAGTATTGGTGCCGGGCGTCGGCGTCCCGGCGTCCCAGAGGAACGTGAATGCCGCTTTCCGCGGCTGATTTGGTGACCGGAGGTGCTCCCAGCGTAACACAATCACCGCCCGGTCCCCTGTTGCTCTCGGCGCCGTGGCGCGGGCCAACTCATGACGGCTGCTCGTCGGGAGCGAGGGCCAGCTTGCCGTCGCGCACGGAGACCATTCGGCCGGTCAGCTCCATGGGGGCCTCGGCGGCCGCCACCACCCGCATCCCCAGATCCATGTTGATCTTGGCCGCCGAAGCGCGGACTTCGTCCGGTGTCTCGCCGCCGGGACCGCCTGGACCGAACGAGACGACGCAGACGTTCTTGTCCAGCTCTTCTATTGCCACTTCGTGGGTGAAGGCGCGAATCGCCAGCTTCGAGACGTGGTAAACGGCGGCGCCGGGATCCCCGCGCTCCACCGGCCGGCCGATGCTGCCCTGCCCGAAGTTGATGATGTGTCCGCCACCCTGCGCCTCCATGTAGGGAAGGACGTACTTCGTTGTGAGGAAGGTGCCCATGAGATTCGTACGCATGACGTTGTCGAAGAACTCAGGGTCCATATCCGCAATGCGGGGCCAGCGGGGCTCGCCGTAACGAAAGTGCGTCACGATTCCCGCATCGTTGACGAGAACATCGATCCGCCCGAACTGATCGTGGACCTGCTCGACCATGGCCCGAACGTCGTTCGGACGCCGCAGATCGGTGGGGACCGCGACGACCTCGCCCTCGTAGGCCCGGCAGTCCGCCAGAGTCTGGTCGAGCGGAGCGACGTCGACGAGGGCCAACGCGGCCCCCTGAGATGCGAATGCCACCGCGATGGACCGGCCGTGGCCGCGCGCGGCGCCCGTCACGATCACGGTCTTCCCTTTGACTGCCACTCGTGAACCTCCAGGTCGCGAATCAAGAATCTGCCTGGATCCATCGCTCCGCCAGGGGTGACGTCACGTTTCGGCCGTACCTCTCGCCCATCGTCCACTCGTGGATGTCCCAGTACGCCGTCGTGAGAGGAGCGACGGGCTTCGGACCGTGCAGGCGCGCGGAGTGGGCGACAACGCTGACGTTGAAGTAGAAGGGCAGCGACGGGAGCTCCTTCGACAGAATCCGCGCCATCTCCACCACCGTACGGTCTCGCTCGGCCGGCTCCAGGCTCTTCCAGTATTGGTCGTAGTAGGCGTCGAACTCGGCGTTGGCCCAGCCGATCCGGTTTTGGCCCTGCCAGCGGGTGTCGGCCGAGGCGATGAGCGAGCTGGCGAACTTGTCCATGCACCGGTCCAGGAGCAGCGTGCAGTAGGTGTCGCGAAGGGCGGGGAACTGGTTCAGGACAACGTTGCGATCCTGTGTGTACCGGGCCTGGGGAATGAGGTTGAGCCGTACGTCCACTCCGGCCCGCCGGTAGAAGTCCGCGACGGCGGTCGTTTCTTGCGCCTCCTGTCCCTGCGCGATGCCCCAGAGCGCCGGAGCAAAGCGGGCTCCAGCCGGTCCAACGAACATTCCCTCTTGGTCCTTTGAGAAGCCTGCCTCGGCCATGAGCTGTTCCGTCGCGCGAGGGTCATACGGGTATTTTTGAATCGCCGCGTCCAGGTCCTTGAAGAAGCTCGTCTTGGGCGGCACAAGGCTGTCGGCAACGATCGCCTCGTCTCCCAGCATCGCGGTCGCCAGCGCTCGTCGGTCGATGGCCTGGTACAGGGCGCGACGAACACGAACGTCGAGCAGAGTCGGCGGGTCAACGAACTCCGGTCGCGCCTGAACCATCTGGTAGCGAACCTGCGTCGGGTTCAGAATCACACGCCCGCCGGCTGGTCCCCAGCGATCTTCGATGGTGGCGACCTGCTCGAACTCGATGGCGGTATCGGCCGCCATCTGGTACTGATCGGAGAGGAGCCCGGCGAGCGCGACGTTGGGGTCCGCGCTCCAGGTTATCCGCACCCGCGTGATCTTCGGCGTCCCGAGCGCGTAGCGATCGAACGCCGTCCCGTCGATGAAGGCACCCGGCTCCCAGCGATCGAGGCGATAGGGCCCCGCGCCCACGTACGCAGTCGTCCAATACGGGAGACTGGCGAACGCCTGCAGGTCGCCGGCAGCGAGCGGCTCCGCCAGGATGTGCTCGGGAAATGGCTCGAGCGCGGGCGTCTCGGCTCCGATGTAGAGGCTGCTCCAGCGGATCACGAGGGTGCGCGGGTCGGGCGTCAGGACGTCCTCGATTTGCCGCGCCTCGGTCGTGGGGTTCGTCTGTCCGGATTCGTACAGGGCGGAGTTGACCCGCGTCGCAAAGGCGAAATCCCCCGCCACCAGTGGCTGCCCATCGTGCCATTCGAGTCCCGGGCGCAGCGTGTAGGTCGTCTGCATTCGCCCGTCGGAGAAGACTTGCCAAGAATCGCTGTGCAGGGCGGGGAGCTTCTCGGCCAGCACGAGGTACGGCGCCTCGTTGTCGTCGGTGCGCGCCAGGCCGGCGGTGAAGAGCGCGGCCTTGACCTCGTCCTGGCTCACACCGCCGGCGCCCGCCAGGGCGATGGTGACGGGCTCCTTCTTCACCACGACTGAGAGCGCGGTCGGGGCGCGGTCGGCCGCGGGGGATTGCAGCGCCCGGTTGGAAGATCCGGCCGGCGTTGCCGACGAGCACGCCGCGACGATGACGGCCATGGCGATCAACGCGCACGCTCCGCCCGCTCGCCTCATCTGCCGGACCTCGTCCACCCTTGATGGAATTCCGTGCCGATGAAGCCAGCGCCACATATGCCGCCCGTCACGCATCTTCCAGGTGGAAGAAGTCGATGCAGTTACCGGCGACCAAGCGATATTTCTCGTCGTCCGGAACCCCGGAGAACGTCTCGGCGATCACGTGCATGGAGTTCGGCCAGTCGGACTCGATGTGCGGGAAGTCCGTCGACCACATCACGCGGTCGATCCCAACATCGTGTCGAAGGCGGACGCCGACAGGATCGTACATGAACCCCCAGAAGCAATGCTCCTTGATGTACTCGCTCGGCCTCCGCTCAAGGATGGGCACGCCGTGGATCCGCTCCGCCCAGTAGCAGTTCTTGGCGTAGTTGTTGTCGAGCTGCTCGAGGAAGCAGGGGATCCAGCCGATCTGGTTCTCGGCAAAATACAGCTTCAGGGTCGGAAAGCGATCGAACACACCGGCGACCACGAGCTGCACAGCGTTCACGCCGCCGGCCCGCGCGTACCGGGTGGTGCGCTCCACCAGGTCGGTGTTGGGATTGTGGTCGGCGTCCGGCTCCTGCGGATATTTGAAGTCCGGCCGGGCGCGCACGCCGCCGACGGCCACGTGAATGGAGACGGGCATGCCTAAGTCCAGAGCCGCTGCCCAGAACGCGTCGTCCTCGGGCGTCGGGAAGCTCTGGCCGGCCGGGAACGTGCCGAGGTCAACCCCCTTGAGCCCCATCTCACGGCAATGACGAAGCTCGTCGATGGCCGCCTCAACGCCCAGGCTTGGGATGACCCCGAGCCCGATGAGGCGCTCGGGCGCGACCGCGCAATACTCCTGCGCGAGCCACTCGTTGTAGGCGCGATGGAGAGCCCGGGATACGTCCTCCTCCTTCGCACTTCCGATCAGCACTCGGCTGCCAGGGCCCGGGTATAGGACCTCCGCGTCGATTCCGTCCCGCTCCTGCTCCTGCAGGCGCTGTTGGGGTGAGCCCGTGCCCGGGAATTCGTCCCAATGGAGGCCGACGGGGTAATAGTCTTCGGGCCGCGTTCCGGCGAAAAGATTCATGCCAGCCCTCTGGGTCCGTCCACCCCGAACTTCGAAGGCGTCCCCGCCGTTCGCAAGGCGGATCCGGCGGGGCGCGTAATCCCGATATCGCTCCGGGACCCAGTGCGCCCATCGGTCGGGCGGCACCTCCAAGTGCGAATCAGCGGAAATGTATCGATAACGCACAGCCATGGTCTGTCCTCCGTCAGTCGCCCACGCGTCGCGGGGCAGGGTAACGCTGATTCTCAGATTCGGTCGGCGCCCTCACTGCACGTCCCAGAGGTGCGCCTCGTTGACCACGCTCCCGCTCTCCACGCCCCGAACCCGATTGCTGATGAGGGTCGGCCCCACATCATAGAAGAGATACAGGTTGATAACCTGTTCGGAGGCGATGCGCAGAATCTTGCGGAGCAGCTCGATGCGTGCTGGCCTGGGAATCGTGACGTCCAGCTCGTCGAGCAAGGCGTCCATCTCCGGGCTCTCGTAGCGCGGCTTGTTGCCACCAGTCCAGCGGTTCCAGGACCCGGGAATGGTGCGACTATGGTAGTACTGGAGCGCGCTCACGCCTGCCGCGTGACGGCTCAGCTCAAATCCCGGCCGCGTGGCGCGATACTCGCCGTCCTGGTACTGCTGGGGCGGGACGACGACCGTCTCGACCTTGACGCCGACCTGCTGCCAGGCGTCGCGAACGGGAAATAGTGCCTTTTGCGCCACCTCGAGGCCGCCCGTGCGAAGCTCGACGCTGAGCACGACGCCGCTCGCGTCGCGCACGAAGCCGTCGGTCGCCTTCGCATAGCCAAGCTCCTCGATCGCGCGGGCCGCCGCCCGCGGATCATACGGATAGCGCACGACCGCTGACTCCGTGTCGGCGTATTCGGGGGCCGTTGGCGGCAGCTTCCCATACGCGATGGGCGCGAGGCCGGCCTGGATCGTATCGACGAGGAGTTGCCGGTCGATGGCTTGCCAGAGCGCCCTGCGGAACCGAGCATCCCCGATCACGGCGGGGCGCGGGTTCTGAAGTTGCGGCCAGATCGCCACCACGTTGTCGATCGGTCGGGTTTTCAGGGTCCCCTCGTTCCACTGGTCCTTGATACTCACCGCCAGCTCCAGGGGGACCGACGCGCCGAGGGTGAGCTGAACTTCCCCGGCCAGGATGTTCGCCGCGAGCGTGTTGGGATCGGGGATGAAGCGGACTTCGATCTCGTCCAGCCTCGGCCGCCCAAGGGCGAATTGCTCGTTGGCTTCCATCGTGACGTGGCTATCGCGGACGAACTCCCGCACGCGGAACGGCCCTGTGCCCACGAACGCGTCGCCGAACGCGGGGTGAGAAGGCAGCGCGCCCGGATCCTGCTCCAGCGCCTGCTGGAGCAGGTGCTTGGGATAAGGATTCGCGAACATGAGGTCCGCATCCACCCACGGCCGTTTCCACCGAACGACGGCGGTTTGCCGATCCAGTACGTCGATGCCGTCAACGGCATCCCACGCCGGGTCGATGACGAGGGGCAGGTCCGGCGTCTGCTCCACCTCGCTCGTGAAGACCAGATCGTCGGCGGTGAACGGCGCGCCGTCGTGCCAGGTGACACCGGGCCGGATCTTCCAGACGGTCTCCATTCGGCCGTCGGGAAAGACGTGCCAGCGTTCGTTCTCGACCGATGGCACGGCCTCGGCGAGGATCGGCTGGAGCGCGCCGTGCGCGTCGGCATCGCTGAGCGGTGAGTTCAGCAGTTTGCCAACCTCGGCCAATCCTTGGACGCGCCGATGGCCCGTCGCGAAATCGCGGTTGAGCATCGGGGGGTTGCCCGTGATGGCCGCGGTCAAACGTGCCGGGGTCCCTGGCGTCGAGCGCTGCGTACTCGGGCCCTGGGATGCCCGGCCGCGATCCTGCCCGGTCGGCGCGGCACACGCGGCAACCGTCACCACGGTTGCAAGCGCCAGAGATCCCACCTGCCTTGCGTGAATCGAGATGAAGAACCGCAGCATCTTCCCCT
>Ga0070741_10003232_pt1 | contig 41013 bp, 29 predicted proteins | sample Coa_R1_4_FD_66440 | JGI IMG/M metagenome (GOLD analysis project Ga0070741, IMG submission 66440) | Surface soil microbial communities from Centralia Pennsylvania, which are recovering from an underground coalmine fire - Coalmine... | ecosystem: Environmental > Terrestrial > Soil > Unclassified ... | reverse complement strand
GCCGGGCGGCGGGAAGACGCCGACGCCTTTCCGCTCCTCGGGCGGCAGCTCCTCGGGAGGCGGGAAGTCGCCGCGCGTGATCTCCGGGCGCCAGGGCTTCGCCGCGCGCTCCTCGCGCCGCTGCTTCGCCGCCGCAGGATCGATCGGCTGCGCGTCGACTCGTGTCCCGGCAGGCGGCATCGGCGGAAGGCCGGGCACGGACTCGCGGTCGGCGCCGGAGACCGCGGCACCCGGCGCCGGTGCCGCCGACGCTCGCCGCGCGGCCGCGTGCGGGCCGCTCGTCGCGTCCGCCGGCAGCGCCCGATCGTTGCCGGTGCCGCCGCCGGCGCGGTTCCCCGCGACGTCGGCCGGCGGGCGCGCTCCGCCAAGGCTCGGCGGCGGCACGATCCCGAGCACGATCGGGGCGAGGACGAGGGCCGCGGCGGCGAGCGCGACCGCGCTCGCGAGCCGGGATGCGAGCGCCAGCCGGCCGCGGCGCGTCGGTGCGATGCGCACCGCATCGCGCGCGGCCGCCCCGAGCACGCTTCCCATCCTGGCCATCCGACGGCGCCGATCGTATGGGAAGCTGCGCGCCGCCCGCAACGCCCGATGTCGACCGACCCGCCCTCCCGCTCCGCGCGCGCCGTCGCGACGCCGCCGGCTGCCCTTCGGCCGGGTTGGCGCGCGTTCGCCATCTCGGCGATCGCGGCGAGCCGCTCGACCCTTCTCCTCGTCCTCTGGCTCGTCGTGACGTTGAACGACCCGCCCGTGACGCCGCCGCTGCTCGTCGAGCTGGTCGTCGTCTTCGCGCTCCTTCCGGCGCTCGCGGCGGCCCTCGTGCGGCGAGCGTTCCGCGCCGAGGTGCGCGTCGTCATCGACACGCTGGAGGTGCGGCGCGCCGATCTCCACGCCGACGTGCCGTGCGCGCTCGTGTCGGCCGTCGAGCTCTGGTGGCTGCCGCTCCCGGGCCACGGGCTCTCGCTCCGCCTCCGGACGGGCGGCCTGTTCCGCTACGGGCTCTGGGCCGAGGACCCGACGCCGCTCCTCGCGGCCCTCGCCGACGAGGGCGGCGTGCAGGGCGCGGACGCGGCGCGCCGCGACTGGCGCGCGGCGTACGCGCGGGCGCGCGCCGCGGGTCGCCCGCGCGGCGCGGCGCACGCGCTCCTCAAGTTCGTCGCCTTCGCATTCCTGCCGGCGGCCGTGCTCTTCAATGCCCACCAGCACATCGCGTTCGGCGGCCCGCTCGGCGAGTACTACCTGGTCGGAGCCGGCGCGTGGCTGCGCACCTTGGCGGTCTACTGGTTGACGACGGCGATCTACCTCGTGCTCTTCGCCGCCGCCTGGCGCGCACCCGCGGAAGCGATCGCGATTGCCGCGACACGCGTCGCGCCCGGCGCGAGCGCTCGGATCCGGGGCGCGGTCGAGGTCGGGTGCGCGATCGCCTACTACGCCGGCGTTCCAATCGCGCTCGCCATCCGCTTCTGGCCGTGAGCGGCGGTCGCGGCGGCGTCAGAGTCGGAGCGCCTCGACGAGCGCTTCAGCCGATCGAGGCGCTGCAGTACTGCCTGAATCTGCCCGCTCGCGGGGTAGGGGGAAGTGCGCGACGAGGGGCGCGCCGACGCGCGCCCCTCGTCGACGCGATCAGGGGGTCGCCGGGTTGAACGTCGAGAGCGCCCAGCCCATGCGCTCGTGTCCGAACCGGTTCCAGACCGGGTTCTTGCCGCCGACGATCTGGGCGCCGCTGTAGTCGGGGCCGCTCGTCCCCGAGCCGGTCCCGCCGAAGAGGCCGACGTACACCGTCGCCGACCCGCTGTAGGTCGGGTGCGTGTTGTCGGACTGGATGTAGTCGTAGCTGGTGCTGCCGTTCACGAAGTGGGTGTTCGCGTCGCGGATGGTCGAGCGGAGCGTCGAGGTGATCCGCGTCACGTAGGCATTCTCGGACTCGCCCTGGACGTAGCGGAGCGCGTCCGAGTCGACCTGGCCGTCCCCGTTCGCATCGTAGTCGGCCCCCATGTACTGCGCGAAGTCGTCGGCGCACGCGAAGCCGTACTGCGACGCGAAGTTGCACGCGCGCCAGTTCATGCGGGCGAGATAGGGAAGGAAGACCTGCTGCTTGTTCGGCCGCTGGCCGGTCGTCGAATCGGTACAGTTCGCGAGGCCGTTGTCGGCGTCGTACCCCGGATAGTAGAGCGTCGCCACGACCTTCAGCTTCGTTCCGGCGTTCGCGTTCGCGTTGATGTACTGCATCGCCGCCTGCGTGTAGGTCGTGCAGTTCGTGAGCGCGGTGTTCAGCGGCCCGTAGTTGCACGTCCCGCTCTGGCCGGCGAAGTTGCTGCGCGCCTGGAGGCCGTCGTTCCCGCACATCTCGAACGTGACCACTCGCGTGTTGGCCGTCTGCATGTACGACCGCTCGGAGACGATCTTGTTGTTGTAGATGTCGGAGGCGACCGCACCCGACTTCGTGCGCCGGATCACCTCGATGTCGGCGTTCCAGAGCTCGCTCAGGTACTCGCCGTCGACGAGCGGCGCCGCGCGTTTCGCGACGCGCGAGATCGAGCCGTAGTAGCCGGCGTAGATCGAGTCGCCGTACGCGGTGACGCGATACTTCGCCGTCGTGCCGGCGCGATCGATCGTCCACGACGTGTTCTGCGTGACCGTGCTCGCGTACGCCGACTGTGCGGTCATCGCGGCGGCGAGCGCGAGTGCGCAGAGTGGAAGGATGGGGCCGGTGCGGGTGTGCCTCCGATTCATGTGTCCCTCCGTTGCCCGACCGCGAGATGCGGTCGAATGTGGCGCGGCCATTATCACGGAGGGCGACGGGTGACGAGACGAAACCGCCACTTCACCGGCAAATTTCGACGGTCGACCGGTTCGAGCGTCACGCCCCGCGTCAAGACCGGTGGAGGCCGCGGCCGGTGATGAGCGGCAGGTCGAGCGCCGACAGCAGACCGGGTGCCGCTCGGCACACCGCGGGGATCGCGTTCACGATCCGGGTGGCGGTCAGGACGACGCCGCCGACCGCGTGGTCGCCGTGCTCGTCCTCGAACTCGAGCTCGCAGCGGATCGCGGGAACTCCCTTGATCAGCACGCGGTAGCTGCCGTTGCCGCGCGGCCAGTCCGGGGCGAGCTCGTCGTCGAGCCGGGTCGCGTGCTCGACCACGAGCGCCGGCCGCCCGGCGACGATGCCCTGCACCTCGAACCGGAGCGCCGCCATCGTTCCGGGCTCGACGGTGTGCTGGCCGATCCGGATCGGTCTCATGGCCGGCCGGCGCTCGTGGGTCGCGCGGACGTCGTCGAGCTCGACCCCGAGCCCCTCGGCGAGGAGCCGGATCGTGCCGCCCCACGCGAACTCGAGAACCCCGGGCGCGAGGAGGAGCGGGGTCGCGTCGAGCGGCTGCCCGAAGCCCATCGTCTCGAAGAGGACCTGCGGCTGGGCGTAGGTCGCGTAGTTGATGACCTCGAGGATCCGGACCTCCTCCCAGCTTTCGCTGAGCCCGCTCAGGACGAGCGGGAGGACGTCGTTCGCGAAGCCGGGGTCGATGCCCGAGGTGAAGAAGGAGGATCGGCCGCTCTCGCACGCCTCGGCGAGCATCCGGCGCGCGTCCGGGAGGAAGGACTTCGGGTGCACGAGCGGCACGACCGAGCTCGAGACGACGTTCTTGCCGGCCGAGAGGATGCGGCAGAGGTCCTCGATCGCGTCGAAGGGACGGAGGTCCGCGGTGGCGGTGTAGCAGACGCAGTCGGCGTCCGAGGACAGCAGGGCTTCCGCGTCGTTGGTGGCCGCGATGCCGACCGGCGGGAGCCCGCAGAGCTCGCCGGCGTCCTTGCCCGCCTTGGACGCGCCGTGGACCCAGACGCCCGCGAGCTCGAGCTCGGGGTGTCGCAAAATGGCGCGAAGCGCGAACGCGCCGACGTTGCCGGTGCCCCAGACGATCACGCGATGAGCCATGCCCGAACCTCTTTCCGGCGCGCGCGGCGGTGTCAAACGCGCTTTCGGCCGAGCGCGCGCATGCGCATTCGCTTGACGACCGCCGTCGCCTTCTGATTTCGTGTCGACGTCCGGGGCGGCCGCGCCGGCGCGCGGATGGGAGGGTGGATGGGACGACGAAGCGTCACCGCGACGGCCCTGGCGGCCGCGACGATCGCCGGTCCCGCGTTCGCGGGCGTCCCGCCGCCTGCGCCCTGCAGCCACCGCACGACGCTCTCGGCGGTCGCGGACACCACCGTCCGGCGCGGGCAGCCGAACACGCCGGCCGGCGCGGAGCCGCTCCTCTTCGTGCGGGAGGGCGACGGCAACCGCGCGCTCGTGCGCTTCGACGTCGCGGGCGTCGCCGGGCCGGTCGCGAGCGCCGAGCTCACGTTCACCGTCGCCGGTGCCGCGAGCTCGTGGGGCCTCGCCGGCCGGCGGCTCGGCGTCCATCGCTTGACGCGCCCCTGGTCGGAGGCGAGCGCGACCTGGAACTGCGCCTCGGACGCGAACCCGGCGAACGTCCGGCCGGACTGCACGGGCCCCGACGCCTGGGCGATGGGCAGCCCCAATGCGCCGCCCTGGGTCGAGCCCGCGACCGCCGAGGTCCAGATGGCGAACGGGCGCGCGGGAGCGGTGGCGTTCGACGTCACCGCGGACGTCGCTGCCGTCGTGGCGGGTCAGGCGGCGAACGCCGGCTGGATCCTGGTCAAGGAAGACGCCGGCAGCGGCCGCGTCGACTTCGCCGCGCGCGAGTCGGGCACGCCGCCCACCCTGACGATCGTCACGCTGGAGCCCGACCGCGACGGCGACGGCGTCTGCGACGCCGCCGACGTCTGCCCCGCGACCGCCGACCCCGACCAGCAGGACTCCGACGGCGACGGGCGCGGCGACGCCTGCGAGTGCGACGGCGTCTCGTGCGTCGGCCCGCCGGTCGACCAATGCCGGCTCGCCGCCACGTGCGATCGGAGGACCGGCGACTGCACCGCCGGGACGCGAGCGGACGGCACGGCGTGCCGGCTCGGGGAGGTCGCCGCGTTCTGCCTCGACGGCACGTGCATCGTGCCGCCGTCGTCGTGCGTCGCCGGGCGAGTCGTCGCCGGGAGCGGCCCGGGCGCGACCGCCGTGCCGCCCGGGGTCCCGGTCTTCGTCTTCGGGGCGCCGCCCGCCGTTTCGTGCGCTGCGGGCGCCGAGGACCCGTCGACCTGGGGACGGATCGTCGGCGACGGAACGACCGACGACGACGGCGCCTTCTGCATCGAGTACGCCCGGCGACCGCTCGACTCGGACACGCTTCCGATCATCGCGCGCCACGTCCTCGCGGGGAGCTGCGACGTCGCGCCGCCGCTCGGCGCGTGCAGCGCGCCGATCCCGGTCGGCGAGCGGGTCGACGAGCCCGAGCGGCTCTGCGAGCTCGCGAACTGCCTCGACGTGGGGACGGTGGATCTGGAGCCCGGCTGCCCGCACTGAGAGCCGCCGCCGAACGGCCACGATGACCGCTGGTCGCCGCTTCCGGCTCGCGCTCGCGTGCCTCGGCCTCGTCATCGCGGTCGGCACGGCCGGGTACGTCGTGATCGAGGGCATGACGCTCCTCGACGCGCTCTTCATGACCGTGACGACGGTGTCGACGGTCGGCTATCGCGAGGTCCAGCCGCTCGACGCGGCCGGGCGCGTCTTCACGATGGTCCTCATCGTGTTCGGCGTCGGCTCGGCGTTCTATCTCTTCACCGCGATGGCCGAGGCGATCGTCGAGGGGGCGATCGGCGATTCCTGGGGGAGGGCGAGGATGCAGCGCCGGATCGACGAGATCGAGGGACACGTGATCGTGTGCGGCTTCGGCCGCTTCGGGCGCGCGGTCGTCGAAGGGCTGCGGACCGCTCGCGTCGAGACCGTCATCGTCGACTCAGATCCGGCGGTCGAGGCGCAGCTCGCGGCGAGCGGCGCACTCTTCGTCGCGGGCTCCGCGCTCGCGGACGACGTGCTCGAGCGCGCGGGCGTGAGACGCGCGCGCGCGGTCGTCGTCGCGACCGGCTCCGACCCCGACAACGTCTTCATCACGCTCAGCGTGCGCGAGAAGAACCCGCGGCTCCGCATCCACGCGCGCGGCGAGACCGACGCCGGCCTCCACCGGCTTCGCCTGGCCGGAGCCGACCAGGCCGTGTCCGCGTACCAGATGGGCGGCTCGCGCATCGCCTCGTCGATCGTGCGCCCCTCCGTCGTCGACTTCCTCGAGATCTCGACGCCCGGGAAGGGCGAGCACGTCGATCTCGAGGAGGTCCGGCTGGAAGAGGGAGGAGCGGTCGCCGGCCGGACGGTCTCCGAGGTCGAGAGCGCCAACCCGCGCATGCGCGTCGTCGCCCTCAAGCGCGAGGGCGAGTCGATCCGCCTGATCCCGGACGCCGACACGAAGCTCGCCGCGGGCGACTACCTCGTCGTGATCGGAGATCGCGCCGCCCTCGACCGCCTCGCGCAAGAGAGCAGCGCCGCCCGCGACCGCCCGGCGTAGGGGCCGGGACGCGCCAGTCGACGGGCGGCGGCCCGACGACTAAGCGTCCGGCATGCGCCGAGACGTCTTCAGCCCCGAGCACGAGCTCTTCCGCGAGCAGTTCCGCCGCTTCGCCGAGCGCGAGATCGTCCCCAAGATCGAGGGCTGGAACGCGCGCGGCACGAGCGATCGCGAGTCGTGGCGGCGCATGGGAGAGGCCGGCTTCCTCGGCGCGCACGCGCCGGTCGAGTACGGCGGCGCCGGCGGCGACTTCCTCTTCGACGCGGTCGTCATGGAGGAGATGGCGTGGCTCCGCGCGCACGGCCTCATGATGTCGCTCCACTCCGACATCGTGATGCCCTACCTCGTCCACTACGGCAGCGAAGAGCAGAAGCGTCGCCACCTTCCGAAGGCGATCGCCGGCGAGACGATCCTCGGGATCGCGATGACCGAGCCCGGCACCGGCTCCGACCTCGCGAACGTCCAGACGCGCGCTCGCCGCGACGGCGACTTCTGGGTCCTGAACGGATCGAAGACGTTCATCTCGAACGGCCAGATCGGCGACCTCTTCGTCGTCGTCGCGAAGAGCGATCCGAGCGCGAACCCGCCGCACAAGGGCATGAGCCTCTTCCTGGTCGACGCCGACACTCCCGGATTCGTGCGCGGCCGGAAGCTCGACAAGCTCGGCCTCCGCGGGCAGGACACGAGCGAGCTCGCGTTCGAGGACTGCCGCATCCCGGTCGAGAACCTGCTCGGCGTCGAGGGCGAGGGCTTCAAGATGCTGATGCAGCAGCTCCAGCAGGAGCGCCTCTGCATCGCGATCGGCTCGCTCGCGTCCTCGCGACGCGCGCTCCACGACACGATCGCCTATACGCGCGAGCGCCGCGCCTTCGGTCAGCCGATCGCGTCCTTCCAGAATACGCAGTTCCGGCTCGTCGAGCTCGCGACCGAGGTCGAGATCGGGCAGGCGTTCGTCGACAAGCTGATGGCGGCGCACGTTCGCGGCGACGACGTCGTGACCGAGGTCAGCATGGCGAAGTGGTGGACCACCGACCTCCAGAAGCGGCTCACGAGCGAGTGCCTCCAGCTCCACGGCGGCTACGGCTTCATGCTCGAGGTGCCGATCTCGCAGGACTACGCGGACGCGGCGGTGCAGACGATCTACGCCGGCACGAACGAGATCATGAAGGTCATCATTGCGCGTCGGCTCGGCCTCGGAGGGTGAAGCGGGCCGCGCAGCCGGGGGGACCGGGGAGGTCTTCGCGCGCGACCTCGAGGTCGTCGCCGAAGTAGTCGACGCAGCCGGTGACGAGGCCCTCGGCGAGGTCCGCGAAGGGGCGCGGCGAGCGGTACTCGAGGACGAGGTGCTTCTCGGCGAGGCGGGCGCAGTGGAGCTCCGGGAGCTCGGCGTCGGGGTGGAATCGGCGGAGGTCGCCGTGGACGTGCTCGTGGACGCGGGCCAGGAACGCGATCGAGTCACGCGCGCCCTCGAAGAAGACCGGATAGATGGCTGCGAAGCGGTGGAAGAGGTGGGTCCCGAAGTGCCGCAGGACCTCGTCCTCGGACCGCCCCGCGATTGCGCTCAGGTCGCGGACGAGGCCGCGCAGCCGGTCTTCGGGGTAGGTCGCGACCGGGCTCAGCCCGCGCCCGTTGGCGGGCTGAGGGACGAGTCGGCTGCCGGCTCCGGCGAAGGCCTGATCGGCAAAGTCGACGAACTCGGTCAGCACGATTCCCCGCACGGGTCACCTCCGGGTCGGGCGGCCGCGCCGCCGTTCGTGGAGGAGGCGTTCCTTCCCGGTGAACGATGTTCACCCGCGGATCGGTGCGGATTTCCGGGCGGCGGGAATCCAAAATCCCAGGTCTAGCGCGGGGTTAGAGCTCCCAGCGCACGGGCAGGCGGGGATCGGGCGCGTACGAGCAGTAGGTGCCGGTCTTCACCGTCCCCGCGAGGTGCTGGCCCAGGGGCGGGTTCACCTCGGCGATCCGCCGCAGCACGCGGCCGAGCGAGCGCGTGACGTTCAGCCGCGCACGCTCCACGGCGGATGCCGCCTTGCGGCTCCGGCCGCCGAGGCCGACCCCCCGCGCGAGCTCGTCGGTCAGGAACTCCATCTCGTGCTGCAGGCGGGCGGCGCGCTCGGGATCCGCCCAGTCGCGCGCCTCTTCGAGCTCGGCCTTGAGCTCCGCGAGACGGCGGCGGTAGGCGGCGCGGGCGTCGGCGTCGAGGACCTCGCCGGCGTCGCCGCCGCGCGAGGTCGCGAGCCCGGCGGCCGCGAGCGCACCCGCGCTCGCGCTCGGAGCGCCCGCGGCCGGCGCGTCGCCCGCGTCGAGCGACCCGGTCTCGAGCTCGAGCACGTGGAACTCGCGGCCCGGGTGGGCGAGGAGCGTCCGGAGGAGCGCGAGGCCCTTGGCGTCCTTGATGCGCGCCGTGTGCCCGCCGTGGCCGACCGTCCAGAAGTCGCCCTCGCGCCGGCACGTGGCCGCGAACGTGCGCGCTTCCTCCGCCGGCTCGCCGCGCACCGCCGTCGCGGCGCCGTCGGCGGGCGCGACCGGCGATGCGTCTCCGCCCGTCCGCGACGCCGCTGCGTCGCCGCGCTCGGGTCCGGAAGGCGCGAGCTCGGCGAGCAGCCGCCGCATGCCGAGTCGCTCCGCGGTCGCGCGCGCCGCCGCGACGAGCGCGCGCGCCCGCTCGCGATCCGCGGCGCCCCCGTCCGCGAGCAGGGCCGCGAGCTCGACCTGCGTGTGCGCGAGCGCCGGCAATGCGCCGAGCCGTTCGTTCATGACGAGCGCGTCCTCGAAGTGCCGGAGCGCGTCCTCGCGCCGGCCGCAGGTCGCGGCGGTCATGCCGAGAAAGCGCGCGACGGCGCCGCGGTTGCCGCACGGCGGCGATCCGACCGTCACCGTCCGGCCGTCGTACGGGCGCAGCAGCTCGTAGACGTCGGCCGCGCGCTCGGAGTCGGCGAGGCGTGCGGTCGTCTCCGCGCAGTACGTGAGCGAGTGGCAGAGGTTTCCGTCGCGCGGCAGGACCGCGAAGCGGTCCGCGGCGAGCTCGTCGAGGAGCGCCCGCGCCCGCGCGGCCCGTCCGAGGTCCAGCTCGACGAGCGCGAGGCCGCAACGCCAGACCGGAGCCGCCGACTGGATGCGCGCCTGCTCCGCGACCGCCGGCTCGATCTCCTCGAGGTTCCCGGTTTCGTGCCGCAGCAGGAAGACGTTCGAGAGGTACACCTGCTCGATGCTCGTGTCCTGACGGCGCTCGGGGATCGCGCGCGCCTCGGCGGCGAGGCGCTCGCCTTCGGCGAAGCTGCCCCAGAGCGACGCGAGCGTCGCCCGCACGAGCGCGGAGTAGCGCCGGTGCTTCGGAAAGCGCATCGCGCCGGCGTCGTGGGCGTAGCGCTCGAGCTCGATCTCCGCGGCCGCGAGGTCGCCGAGCTGGAAGAGATCGACGAGCCGCCACGTGCGCGCCTCCAGGACGAGCCCGGTGTGGTGGGCGCGGGTCGCGAGTTCGATGGCCTCGTCGGCGAGCGGAAGCCGGCCCTCCACGTCGGGCGTGCCCCACAGCATGAAGTGGCGGGTGATGAGCGCGGCGGCGAGCGTCGTCGGCTCGCCGATCGCGCGCGCCATCGCGACCGCCTCGAGGCTGAGGCGGTCGCGGCGCTCCTGGTCCTGCGTGAAGTAGAGGGCGGTCGCGAGCCGGGCGAGCAGCGCGGCGCGCTGCGGGCTCGGCGCGGCATCGGCCATCGCGAGCGCTTCCTCGAGCGCCGCGATGAGCGCGGGGTCGGCGGAGTTCGCCTCGACGCGCGTGCCGCCGAGCCCGTACGCTGCGCGCGCGAAAGCGGCCGCGTCGCCGACCGCGCGCGCGAGCCTCAGCGCGATCTCGAAGCTCGCGCGGCTCTTGACGCTGTCGCCGGCGCGCAGCGCGGCGTTGCCGAGCGCCAGCTGGAGCGCGAGGCGCTGGCGGTCGTGCGGCTCGCGCAGCGAGAGCGCGGCCAGCGCGCGCTCGAAGTGGCCGACGCCGTCCTCGAACGCGAGCTGCCGGACCGCGCGCTCGCCCGCGCGCGCGGAGTACAGCGCCGCCTGGTCGGCGTAGCCGAGCGGCGCGGCATGATAGTAGTGGTACGCGATCTCCGCGACCGGCGGCTCCGCCGAGTCGCGGTGAAGCTCCTCGAGCTGGCGCGCGACGTCGAGGTGGAGGCGCGCGCGCTCGGCGGGCGACAGGTCGCCGTACAGGGTCTCGCGGATGAGCGCGTGCGCGAAGCGGAATCGCCCCTGGCTCTCCGCCGGCTCCGCCAGGCGGAGCGACACGGGGAGCGAAAGCGTCGCGAGGGCCTCCGCGGCCGGCGTGCCGGCGACCGCGCCGAGCGTCGCGACGTCGAACTCGCGCCCGAGAACGGCGGCGATCGTCAGGTGGCGCATCTCCGCCGTTCCGAGCGGCTCCAGGTGGCGACGGATGAAGGCGCGCACGCCGTCCGACGGGCGAAGCGAGCTCGGGTCGAGGCGCGCGTCCGCGATCCGCCCCTCGCGCCGGAGGTGCTGCACGACCTCCCCCAGAAAGAACGGGTTGCCGCCCGTCGCCTCGTGCAGCTCGCTCACGAGGTCGGGCGCCGGGCGGGCCTCGGCCGCGGGGCCGGTCGCGCGCGACACGAAGCGCGCGACCTGATCGCGGTCGAGGCCGCGGACCTCGAGCACGTCGCTCCGGCGCGCGAGGTCGGCGTAGAGCGGCGACGTGCGCCACGCGGCCGCCGGCCGGCACGTCCCGACGATCGCGAAGCGCGCGCCCCGCATCTCCTCGGCGACGAAGAGCAGCAGGCGAAGCGACGTCTCGTCGGCCCAGTGCAGGTCCTCGAGCACGAGGACGAGCGGCTCGTGCGCCGCCGCGCGCTTGAGCGTCGCGACGACCGCCTCGAAGAGGAGGAAGCGCGACTGGTCCGCGTCGCGCTTCGGCGGCGCGCCGAGGCCGGGCACGCGCTCCCGCAGCGCCGGCAGGAGGAGGTGCGCGAGCACCTCGGCGTCGGGACCGAACTCGACCGCGACCCTCGCGTCATCGGACCGCTCGAGACGGCGGCGGAGGATCTGGAGCCACGGCCAGTAGGCGGGAGCGCCCTCCTGCTCCGGCGCCCGTCCCCACGGCATGCGGTCGTCGGGGAGGGTGATGCGCCGGGCGAACTCCTCGACGAGGCTCGTCTTCCCGATCCCGGGCTCGCCGACGAGAAGGGCGGGGCGACCGCGGCCGGCGTGCGCGGCCTCGACCGCCTGCGCGAGCGCCCGCAGCTCGTGATCGCGCCCGACGAAAAAAGAAGACCCGGCGGTGTCGCGATCCATCGATGCCGGCGAACTAGGCGAACGACCCGCCCCACGCAATAGCGCAGGCCCGGCGGCGAGGATCGGTTCTCTCGTCCGCCGGCCCCGCTCGCGCGCCGTTCAGGCGAGGTCGAAGAGGAGCACCTCGGCGTCGCCGCCGGCGGCGATCGCGAGCTCCTTCTCCTCGCTCGCGGCGAGGCCGTCGCCGGCGGCGAGGGCGTGGCCGGAGACCTCGACGCCGCCGCGCGCGACCTGCAGCCACGCGTGGCGGCCGGGCGCGATCCGGTGGACGACGCGGTCGCCGGCGCCGAGCGCGCCCGCGTACACGGACGCGTCCTGGTGGATCGTGAGCGACCCGTCGCGCCCGTCGTGCGACGCGACCAGCGTCAGCCGGCCGCGCTCCGCGTCGATCGGGAAGGCGCGCTGCTCGTACCCCGGCTCGAGTCCCGCGCCCTCCGGCAGGATCCAGATCTGGAGGAGGTGGAGCGGCTCGTCGCGCGACGGGTTGAGCTCGCTGTGCATGACGCCGCGGCCGGCCGTCATGCGCTGGACCTCGCCCGGTCGGACGACGGCCCGGCTGCCGAGGCTGTCCCGGTGCTCGACGGCCCCGCTCAGCACGTACGTCAGGATCTCCATGTCGCGATGGCCGTGCGTCGGAAAGCCGGCGCCGGGGGCGACGTGGTCCTCGTTGATGACGCGCAGGTCGCGGAACCCGCGGTAGCGCGGGTCGTCGTAGTCGGCGAACGAGAAGGTGTGGCGGGTGTCGAGCCAGCCGTGGTCGGCGTGGCCGCGGTCCTCGCTGCGGCGGACCTGGATCACGGGATCTCCTTTCGTGGCAGTGCCACCCGAGCCGGGTGCGGATGCGTCGCGCGTCGCGCGGTAGCGGTCGGCGAAGCAACCGCGCTGGCGGCATTCGGTCGGGGGCCGCCGTCGAAGTCGCGACGGCAGCCGCGCACGTCCGGAGATAAGTCGTGCTCGGCCGCTGTCAATGCGTCGCGTCGTTGCGAGGAGACGCGGTGGTACGACCGGCAGGCCCGCGCTCAGTTGGTCGCGGTGTCCCGGTCGATCCGGAAGGGCGGGCTCAGGCGGAGGCTCGCGAGGCTCACGCCGGTCACCGGCGCGGCGAGCTTCGTTTCCGCCTTCGCGAGCCGCTCGCAGCAGACCTGGGCCGCGACCAGCGTGTCGGCGCAGTCGCTCGCCGCACGCACCAGCGTGGCCGCCGAGCGGATGACGTACCCGGTGCCCGCCTGCTCGGGCCAGAAGACGTCGGTCCCGAAGATCACGGCCGAGCGCATCTCGTCGGCCTTCGCCGGCGACTCGAGCAGCGGGAGGCCCGTGCAGTCCTCGCTCTCGTAGAGGAGGGGCTCGATGCTCTTCGTGTCCCAGGGGCCTTCCTCGCCGACCAGGAGCCGGACCTCGGTCCCCGGCACCGGGCGCGCGACCCAGACGAGCGGCGCCGACGCGCCATAGACGCTCGTGACCTCGGTCGCCTCGCCGAGATACGTCCCCACCGTCTCGCCCAGCGCGTCGCGGACGACGGGGGGAGAGCCGTCCGCCGAAACCCGGGAGCCGCCGAGGGCGACGGCGGCCGCGACGGCGAAGAAGATCCGGAGCCCGAGGTGTCGGCTGGTCATGGACCAGCCGTACGCCCGCCTCCAGAGTCGGTCAAACCGAAACAGCGCGCTCCGGCGAGCGCGCTCGGCGTGCAGGCGGGCTCGAAGCCTGAATCAGGATGCGAGCGAAGCGAGCCCGCGGCCTCGCAGGGAGTGAGGCCCCGTTCGGCTCGGCCGAACGGGGCGAGGGGAGCGATCCCCTCATTGGGTTAAACCCGGCTTTCGAGGACGAAGTCGAGGTTCTCCTGGTCGCAGCGCGCGGCGAGCTCGGCGCGGAGGCCCGAGAGGTCGAGCCGGGACGGGACGTGGAGGTCCGCCTCGAGCACGAACATCGGGGTTCCGCTGAGCGGCGCGTAGCTCACGCGCGACTCGAAGGAGGCGAGGTTGATCCCCCGGCTCGCGAGCAGGCCGGCGATCGCCTGCACGATCCCGGGGCGATCCACGCCGGTGACGCGGATGCGATAGAGCAGGTGGTCGCCGAGGCCGCTCGCCGTCGACGTCTCCTTCAGGATGCAGCGGAGGCCGAGCCTAGTCTCGAGCTCCGCGCCCGCTTGCTTGACGTGCGCGAGCGCCTCCGGCGTGCCCGAAAGCAGGAGGATGAGCGCGAACTCGCCCCCGAGGATCGCCATCCGGCTGTCCTCGAGGTTCGCGCCGCCGGAGTGGATCATCGACGAGATCTCGTTCACGAGGCCGGGCCGGTCGGGCCCGACCGCGGTGAAGACCATGTAGCCGCGATTGCTCATCCTTGACCTTCCGCCCGCCGCCCTGCGCCGATCTGCTCCACCGTGACCGTCGTCCGCGCTTCGTATGGCCGCCGCATCAGGTGTACTTGCCGTGGGGCGCGACGGCGTTGCCGCCCATGGCACGATACGCGGCGCGCGCCTCGAGGCTCGCGCGCACGTCGTACACGTCCTCCTCCGAACTCCAAAGCCCGCCGCCGGCGTATCGCAGGATCGTGTAGGTCGGGAACGCGATCGGCGGCGCCGCCGGGTCCTTCGGGTTCGGATACGCGTTGTCGATGCAGAAGGCGACGCGGTCGCCGTCGATCATGACCCACTTCGGTGCCGGAAAGAACATGTCGGGCACGCCGGCCATCGTCGTGGTGATCCACTTCCGGATCGCCTCGCGCCCGTGGAACTCGCCGTACTGGACCTCGTAGTAGTAGGCGTCCTCCGCGAAGAGATCCGCCCACGCGTTCCAGTTCCGCTCCTCCGCCCCGAGCTTCAAGTACTTTTGGAACGCGGCCTCCACTTCTGCGCGACTCGGCTGGCCCATCGCTTCCTCCGTTCTCGAACGCCGGAGGTCGTCGTAGGCCGTCCCGCGTGGTCGGTCAATCGAGCGGAGACGCGAGCGAGCGCCTCAGTCTTTCACGGAGAAGCCGCGCGCCACGACGTCCGATGCGGCGCCGCGGTCGTCGAAGACCTGAAGGAAGGCGCGATGGTCGCCGCTCGCATAGGCGAAGCGAGCGACCGGATCGGAGCCGTCCTGCACGCGCCCGTCGCCCGAATCGAAGCGGTAGCGCACGATGGTGCCGTCGCGATCGTGCGAATCGCGAGCATCGAGCTCGATGACGTTCCGGACGCCGCCGTCGCCGGCGATCGCGTTCTGCTTGAGCGAGGCGATCGGCGGCGAGTTCCCCTCCACGGACGTCCCGGTCAGCGTGGGGATCGGCGTTGCGACGGGCGTCGGGGTCGGCGGTGCGCCGGGCGTCCCGCTGAGCGCGGGTGTGGTCGGCGCGGGCGTCGGCGCCGGCGGCTCGCCTTCGGGGACCGAGCGCATGTGGTAGCGGCCGGGCTTCGTGCAGGTCCAGAGGCGCGTGATCGCGAGGTCGACCGGTGGGTTCACGCCGTCGTCGATCGAGATGCGCTGCGAGATCGGCGTGTCTGGGAGGTTCGAGGCGTCGGTGTTCTCCTCGCAGACGCGCGGGCGCCTTCGCATGAGCCCGCGGTCGAGCTTCAGGCGGAACTCGAACGCGCCTTTGCGTTCCTGGATCTGCAGCCGGACGTGTGGCCGGTAGTTCCCGGGCTGGTCGAAGACGTTGTTGTCCGGGTCGCCCGCGCGCGCGACGAGCTCGAGCGGGACGGTCGGCATGTCGTCGACGGTCGTCATGAGCTCGCCGAGACCGCCCTCGGCGTCGTCGACGAAGAGCTCTTCGAGCACGACCGTCGCGCGGCTCAGATCGAGCGGGTGATCGAGCGCGAACTTGCCGCGGATGCGGAACTCGACGCCGCCGACTTGACCCGGGCCGCGCTGCACGCCGACGTCGGTGATCGAGCCGCTGAAGTCGAACGCGTCGACGGCCGCAGCGGCGGACGGCAGAAAGGGCGCGGAAGCGAAAGCGAGCGTGAGTAGAGCGAAGGGCACGCGGCTCAGCGGTCGGATCATGATCGACCTCCTCCAGCCCCATCGTTTGCGGTATTCGGCTCGCCGGTGAGTGGCAACAGGCACTGCGGGCACCCGGCCGCATCCGACCGACGGCTTGCCTGCGTGCAGCGACGGCGGTACGTCCCGCGACGAGCGATTTTCGGAGGTGCCCGTGACGACGAACGGCATCAAGGTGGCCGACAGCGACATGCACGTCCTCGAGCCGGCCGACCTCTGGCAGCGCTACATCGATCCCGCCTTCCGCCACGTCGCGCCGGTCGGGCTCACGGAGCTTCCGCGCGACATGCGCGTCAAGGTGAAATCGCACATCATGCTCCGGATCGGGCCCGTGCGGCCGATCCGCCCGGGACAGGCGGGCGCGTGGAGCGCACAGGCGGAGAACGCCTACGAGGCGGCGGAGGCGCGCGGCTGGGACGCGACCTCGCAGCGCGACGCGATGGACGTCGAGCGGCTCGACGTCGCCGTCCTCTTCCCGAGCCGCGGGCTCTTCGTGCTCGGTCTCGACTCGCGCCAGGTCATGGGCGTCGACGGCCTCGAGCCCGACTTCGCGGCCGCGATCGCGCGCGCCTACAACGATTGGCTGCACGACTTCTGCGGCGAGTATCCGGATCGCTTCTACGGCGCCGCGATGGTCGCGCCGCACGACGTGACGTCGGCGGTCGCGGAGGCGCGCCGCTGCGCCGAGGAGTACGGCTTCAAGGCGATCTTCCTCGCGCCCGGCTGCGTCAATCGCAGGCCGTGGCACGACGCCTACTACGATCCGCTGTGGGCGGAGTGCGAGCGGCTCGGCATCGCGCTCACGTTCCATGGCGGCGGCCAGACGTTCCTGCGGCCCGACTTCTCGCTCGAGGTCTTCGACAAGCTCATGATGTGGCACGTCTTCAACCAGCCGCTCGGCATCATGACGGCGGTCGTGAGCATCTGCGGCGGCGGCGTCCTCGAGCGATTCCCGAAGCTCCGCGTCGGCTTCCTCGAGGGCAACTGCGGCTGGGCGCCGTGGCTGCTGCAGCGCCTCGACGAGCACTGGGAATGGACGGGGAAATGGGAGGCGCCGGACCTGAAGCGGAAGCCCTCGGAGTACTTCCTCGCGAGCTGCTTCCTGTCGGTCGAGGCCGACGAGTCGACCGTCAAGGACTACGTCGCCTGGTACGGCGACGACAACCTCGTCTTCTCGACCGACTACCCGCACGCGGATTCCAAGTACCCGCGCGCCGTCGCCGCGTTCGGCGAGCTGCCGCTCTCCGAGTCGTCGCGACGGAAGGTGCTGTGGGACAACTGGTGCCGGCTCTACGGGATGGCGCCCGCCTGAGCCGCGCGCCCGGCCCGCACGTGCCGCGCGAGCGCCGAGGCGAGGCTCTCGAGCGCGACCGGCTTCGCCAGGTAGTCGTCCATCCCGGCGTGTAGGCAGCATTCGCGGTCGCCGGGCGCGACGTTCGCGGTCATCGCGATGATCGGGACGCGACCGCCGAAAGTGCGCTCGTCGCGCCGGATCTCCTGGGTCGCCTCGTAGCCGTCCATCTCCGGCATGTTGCAGTCCATCAGGACGGCGTCGTACGGCATGAGCTTGGTCATCGCGACGGCCTCGCGGCCGTTCGCGGCGATGTCGACGCGGCATCCGAGCTTCTCGAGCATGCGGCTCGCGATCTGCTGGTTCACGACGTTGTCCTCGGCGAGAAGGACGCGCAGGCGGCCGGCGACGTCCGGCACGGGCTCGCGCGCGAGGTCGGGCGCGGCGCAGGGCTCCGGACCCGCGTGCGCGAGCGGCAGCCGGAACCAGAAGCACGACCCGACGCCTTCGCGCGACGACGCGCCGATCTCGCCGCCCATGAGCTCGACGAGCTGCTTCGAGATCGCGAGCCCGAGCCCCGTGCCGCCGAAGCGGCGGGTCATCGTCGGGTCCGCCTGCGTGAAGCGCTGGAAGAGCTCGGGCAGCTTCTCCGGCGCGACGCCGATCCCCGTGTCGTGGACCGAGAACCGCACGGCGGACGTCGCCGCGCCGCGCTCCTCGACGTCGACGCCGATTCGAACGCCGCCCTTCTCGGTGAACTTGACGGCATTCCCGACCAGGTTCACGAGCACCTGGCGGATGCGCCCGGGGTCCGCGACGACCCGGCGCGGCACGTCGGAAGCGACGTCGAGCTCCAGCCGCAGACCTCGCTCCACGGCGCGCGCCGCGAAGAGCTCGGCCGCCTCCTCGACGGCGTGCGGCAGGTCGAAGGGCAGGGGCTCGATCTCCATCCGGCCCGCCTCGATCTTCGAGAAGTCGAGGATGTCGTTGATGATCGTGAGGAGCGCGTGCGCGGAGCTCCACACGATGCTCGCGAACTCGCGTTGCTCCGGGTCGAGCTCTCCGTCGAGGAGGATGCCGGCGGAGCCGATGATGCCGTTCAGGGGAGTCCGGACCTCGTGGCTCACCGTCGCGAGGAAGTCGCTCTTCGCGCGCGTCGCGGCGAGCGCCTGGTCGCGCGCGTGCGCGAGCTCGGCCGCCTGCCGGACGAGGTCCGCCGCCTGGCTCTCCGCGAGTCGGTTCGCGTTCTCGACCTCGGCGTAGTAGCGCGCGAGCGCCTCCTCGGTCTCGCGCCGGCGCGTGATGTCCTCGAGCGTCCCGATGTGTCCCAGCGGCCGGCCGCCGTCCACGACGCGCGCCGCCTTCACGCTCACCCAACGGGTGCCGCCGTCGCGCCGTACGACCCGGCAGAGGACCTCGAACGGCACCGCGTCGCGCGCCGCTTCGAGCCAAGCGCGCTCCACGCGGTCGGCATCCTCGGGATGGAGCGCGCCGCGCCAGCCGCGGCCCGCGGCCTCGGCTGCCGCGAGCCCGGTGATGCGCTCGAAGACCGGGTTGGCGTACGTGCAGAGCGCCTGCTCGTCGGTCATGAAGAGGCCGAACGGCGACGCTTCGCTCATCGCCCGAAAGCGCGCCGCCTGCGACCGGAGCTCCTCCTCGGCGGCGCTCTGCGCCGACAGGAACGCGTACACGAGCGCGACGCACGCGCACACCAGCAGGATCTGCACGGTCAACGAGTACGGGACCCGGAACGGCTCGGGGAGGACCATTGCGGTCGCGACGCCGGCCGCGTGCAGCGCTCCGTACGCCGAGATCTGCGCGATCGCGAGGCCGCCGTAGAGGAGGGCGGCGCGGAAGCCGATCACGAGGCCGGCGAAGATCGCCGGGGTCGCGATCCATCCCTGGCCGGGCGAATCGACTCCGCCGAGGTGGAACTGCAGGTAGGCGAGGAGTCCCTGGAAGGCGAGCGCGGCGACGTGCGCGCCGCTCTCGACGCTGCCGCCGCGCCGCACCCAGACCAGCACGCCGATCGCGATCGCGGTCGCGGCCGCGACGGCGACCGCGAGGTCGGTCGTCCCGGTCCAGAGGTACATCGCGATCGTCGACGGCGCTGCGGCGATCAGGGTCAGGACGCAGCCGTGCAACGTGCGAACGCGCCGCATCAGGCTCGCATCCTCGCGACGCGGATCGCGCGGGCCGATGCCGCCGTCCACGAGGCGCCGAAGAAGGCTCACGAATCGCTCCACGCGCCCCGAGGAATCTTCGGCGGCGCTGCCGCCTCACTTGATCCGCTCCGCTGTGCCGGGCCCACGCGGCCGCGTGGCGGCGGATGCCGCGTCATGCGATGGAGGGAGGTCCCTTGCGGATGCGACGCTGAGGTCCGTTCCGGATGCGACCGTGACGTTCCTGCGGATGCGACCCCCACAGCCGATCGGCGCGACGCAGGACGCGTGGGATGCGGCCGCGATCGTCCTCGCGTTCGCGCTTCCGCTGGTCGTGCTCCGTCCGCTCGCCGACGTGCCGTTCGTCGACGACTGGGTCTACGCCTGGTCCGTCCAGCACCTCCTCGCGACCGGGCGCCTCGAGCTCCTCGAGTGGTCGAGCAACTGGAACCCGGCCCAGGTCGTCTGGGGCGCGCTCTTCTGCCTCCCGGGCGGGTTCTCGTTCTCCGCGCTCCGCCTCTCGACCTGGGCGCTGGGCGCCGCCGGGCTCGTCGGTCTGCAGCGCCTGCTGCGCGAGCTCGGCGTCGCGCGCGAGCCGGCGCTCCTCGGGACCGCGACGCTCGCGTGCCACCCGCTCTGGATCGTCCTCTCGTTCACGTTCATGACCGACGTTCCGTTCGCCGCGGTCTCGATCTGGGCCGCGCTCGCCGCCGTGCGCGCGCTCCGCTCGGGTCGCGTGCGCGCGCTCGCCGCGGCGGTCGCGCTCGCGACGGTCGCGTGCGCGATCCGGCTCGTCGGGGTCGTCCTCCCGGTCGCGCTCGCGGCGTCGATCGTCGCGCATCGCGAGCCGTGGGACCGCCGGCACGGCGGCCGAGGAGTCCCGCTCGCCGCGCTCGTCGCGCTCGCGCCCCTCGCGGTGGTTGCGGCCGACCTCCTGTTCGGGCGCGCGCTCGTCGTGTCGCCGATCGATGTGTCGTCGATTCCGTCCGCGCCCACGATGCGATGGGCGCTTCTGCCGTGGGCGATTCCGGCCGCGCCCCGCACGCTTCCGGTCGGCGCCGCGTTCGCCGCGACGTTCGTCGGCGTGGCGCTCCTCCCCCTCACGGCCGGATCGGTCGACAGTCGGATCCGCCGTCGCGCTCTCGGGCTCGGCGCGGCCGTCGCAGCCCTCTTCGCGGCGTGCGACGCCCTCGCGGCGCTTGCGCCGCCGCTCTTCGGAAACGCGACCTGGACGATCGCCGAGCTCGGCGCGACGGCGCCGCTCGTGGCCGGCTACGAAGCGCCCGCCGTTCCCGCCTGGGCCTGGCTGGCGGCGATCGCGGCGAGCCTGTCGGCGGGCGTCTGGCTCGCGTGGGTCGCGCGCCGGCCCCGGGACGCGGCCCGGGCGTTCCTCGCGCTCCTCCTCCTGGGGCACGTCGGCCTCATCGTGCTGCTCTGGCTCTTTTACGACCGCTACGGGCTCGTGCTGATCGCGCCCGCGATCGCGCTGCTCCTCGCCGCCGGCGCACGGCCTCGGCGCGGCGTCGCGATCGCGCTCGCCGGCGCGATGGCGCTCGCCGGCCTCGGCGGCGTGCGCGATCACCTCGCGCTGAGCCGCGCGCTCTGGGGAGGTGTCGCCTGGCTTCGCGAGCACGGCGCCTCTCCGTCGGAGATCGACGGCGGCTACGTCGTGAACGGCTGGGTCCAGTACGCGCACCCCGAGAACGCGCCGCGCGACGCGATCGGCCGTCCGTTCGTCCCCGACCTCACGGTCTCCCGCGGCGAGCTCCGCTACCAGCTCGCGCTCCGTCCGCTCGACGGGTGGCGCGTGCTCGCGCGCCTCCCGTTCGAGCGCCGGCTCGCGCCCGACGGCGAGATCCTCGTCCTCGAGCGCGAACGGCCGGATGCGGTTTCGCCGGCGGCGCGATAAGAGCCGACCGTGCCGGAGTTCTTCGACGTCGTGCTCGGGCAGCGAGCCCACCGCGACCTCCTTCCCGATCCGCTGCCCGACGAGGTCGTGGAGCGGCTCCTCCTCGCAGCGACGCACGCGCCGAGCGCCGAGAACCGTCAGCCGTGGGCCTTCGTCGTCGTGCGCGACCCGGACGTGCGCGCGGCGATCGGAGACCTCACGCGTGCCGTCTGGGAGGGAGGCGCGCGCGACTTCGTGCGCGGGCGCCTCGGCGCGCGCCTCTTCGCCGACGTCGACCGCTGGGCCACGGGCGGGCTCGCGCGCGCGCCGGTCGTCGTGGTCGTGTGCGGCGATACCTCGGCCGCGGAGCCGGGCGCGCTCGCGGCATCGCTCTACCCCGCGACGCAGAACCTCTTGCTTGCGGCGCAGGCGCTCGGGCTGGGCGCGCTCCTCAGCACGCTGCCGACCGTCCGCCACGACGATCTGGCGGCGCTGCTCGAGCTGCCGGCGCACCTGCGCGCGATGGCGGTCGTCCCGATCGGGCGGCCGGCGCGGGCGCTCCCGGCCCCGCGGCGGATCCCGGTTCGCGACAAGGCGTTTCGCGACCGCTACGGCCGGCGCTGGTAGCTGCGCACGGCGCTGCTCGGTCACGTCGCCGCTCGGGGCTGGTATCTCGCGGCCTTTTGTGGCGATGTCGGGGCGTGGCGCCGAGCGAGGTCGACGACTTCGCCGGGAGCGGTCCAAGGAGAGGGGCATGCACACGTCGTCGACGCCAGCGCTTCGGCGCTGCCTGGGAGCGGCGCTGGCCGTCGCCGTCGCGCTTCTGCCGGCGCACTCGCTGGCGGGCGGCTTCCAGCTGAACGAGATGGGGCCGAAGTTCCTCGGCACGGCCCTCGCGGGCACGGCGGCGGTCGCCGACGACGCGACGACCGGCTTCTTCAACGTCGCCGGCCTGACGCGCATCAAGTACGGCAGCATCGTCGGCACCGCGTCGGGCGTCCTCCTGAACCTCAACGTGACCGCCGACAGCGCGACGACGCTCGACGGGACCGTCCCGGTGACCGGGCCCAACGGCAGCCTCGAGTCGGACGGCAGCCGCTACGTGTGGGTGCCGGCCGGCCACGTCGCGCAGAGGATCACCGACGACCTCGTCGGCTACCTCGGTGTGACCGCGCCCTTCGGGCTCGTGACCGACTACCCGGACACCGGCGTCACGCGCTACGTCGCGACGCTCTCGCAGGTCACCACGATCAACGTGAATCCCGGCCTCGCGATGAGCCTCAAGCGCTGGATCCCGGGGCTTTCGATCGGAGCCGGCTTCAACGCGCAGTACGCGCGCGCGCACCTGAACCGGAATCTTCTCTTCGGCGCGCCGCCGGACGTGATCGTCCAGGTCGCGGGCGAGGACTGGGCGTTCGGGTGGAACGCCGGCATCCTCTACGAGTTCGACGAGCACGCGCGCATCGGGCTCTCGTATCGCTCGCAGACGAGCCACAAGCTCTCCGGCTTCGTGCAGGCGATCTCGACGGGCACGGGCGCGACGATCTTCCGCGGCGGCGCGACCGCGGGCGCGACCTTCCCCGACCTCCTCACCCTGAGCGGCTACTGGGAGCCGATGCCGGGCGCGCTGCCGGGGTTCGCCCTTCTCGCGGACTTCCTGTGGGCGCGATGGTCGCGCTTCCAGGTGCTGAAGCTGAACTTCACCGGCGTCCCGCTCCCGAACACGCAGCAGCGCTTCGACTTCCGCGACTCGTACCGCGGCTCGCTCGGCTTCCAGTACAAGTTCACCGACCGCGCGACGTTCCGCTTCGGCTCCGGCTTCGACGGCTCACCCGTCTCCGACGCCAACCGGACGCTCCAGCTGCCGGACGCGAACCGCGTGCTCCTCGGCGTCGGCTTCGGCTACGAGCTCGCGGAGGGCCTGATCTTCGACCTCGGCTACCTGCACCTCTTCGTGTCGAACGGGCACATCAACCAGACGAACGAGAGCGCGGACCGGAGCAACTTCACGGGCCACACCGACTCGTCGACCGACGTCATCGGCGGCCAGATGACCTGGAACTACGACACCTTCCCGCCGCGCCTGCCGTTCATCGGGTCGTAGCGCCGGGTCGTCAGCGGCTCGCTGCCGCGTCCGCGAGCGCGCGCAGGCGCGTGGCCTCGAACTCGTCGCCCGGGCGCCAGCGGGGCATGTCCGGGGCGTCGGCGACGGCGCGCGCGACCTCGAAGGCGAGGCGGGTGTCCTCGACCATGCCCGAGAGGTCCCACGAGGGATCGTAATCGTCGCTCGGCTGGTGGTAGTGTCGCGCGATCCACCCCTCGACCTGCTCGCGGCCCCAGCCGGCGGGACGCCCGACGTACTCGACGCCGCCGCGCACCTCGATGGCCGGCACGCCGATCTTCGCGAAGCTGAACTGGTCCGAGCGATAGAACGATCCCTTCTCGGGGAACTCCTCGTCCTCGTACGTCCGCCCCTGGCGAGCGGCGGCGCGCGCCGCCGCGTCGTCGAGCGACGACTTCCCCCATCCGACCGCGCGCACGTCGGTCGTCCGTCCCCACAGGTTCGCGCCGTCGAAGTTCAAGTTCGCGGCGAGCTTGCCGGGAGGCACGGTCGGATGGCGCGCGTAGTGCTTCGAGCCGAGGAGTCCCTGCTCCTCGGCCGCGACCGCGAGGAAGAGGATCGAGCGCGCGGGCGGCGACGGCCGCGACGTGAACGCGCGCGCGAGCGCGAGGAGCTGCGCGACGCCGGACGCGTTGTCCATCGCGCCGTTGTAGACCTCGAGCGCGCCGCTCGCGTTGCTCTTGACGCCGAGGTGGTCGTGGTGCGCCGTCAGGACGACGAGCTCGTCGCGGCGCGTGGGATCCGCGCCGCGGAGAAGGCCCGCGACGTTCGCGCTGCGGTACGTCCGGAGGTCGCTGTGCAACCTCAGAGCGGTCGTGACGCCGAGCGGAACTGGACGGAAGTCGCGCCGGCGGGCGGCGCTCACGAGGTCGTCGAGGCTCCGCCCGCCGAGCGTCGCGATCCGCTTGGCCGCGTCCTCCGTGACCCACGCCTGCACGGCGACGCTCGGCTCGTCGTCCTCCGCGAGGCGCGAGTTCTCGCCGGTCCACGACCTCACGACGGTCTGCCAGGGATAGCCGGCCGACGGATCGGTGTGGATCACGATCGCCGCCGCCGCGTCGTGGCGCGCCGCGTTCTCGTACTTGTAGGTCCAGCGCCCGTAGTAGAGCCGGCGCTTGCCCGCGAAGAGCGCGGGGTCCCAGTCCGGGTCGTCGTTCAGGAAGACGAGCACCTTGCCGCGGACGTCGGTCCCCTTGAAGTCGTCCCAGTCGAACTCGGGCGCTTCGATCCCGTAGCCGACGAACACGAGCTCCGATGGGGCCAGCTCCACGGACGGACGCGCGGCGCCGCTCACCGCGACGAAGTCGCGCTCGTCGCGCAGCTCGACGTCGCCGCGCGCGCCCGCGAACCGCCAGCGCGCCGGCGCATGGCTGGTCACCCCGACGAGCTCGAACGACTGCTCCCACGACCCATCCGCGGCCCCCGGCTCGAGCCCGAGCATCTGCATCGTCGTCGCGACGTAGAGCCGCGTCAGCGCGTCCGCGCGCGTCCCCGGCCCGCGGCCTTCGAGGAGGTCATCCGCCAGAAACCGGATCGGCGCCGCCAGCACCGGCGCAGTGATCACCGCCTCGGGCTCCCTCGCCGGCGCGGCGGCGCCGCCGCTCGCAGCGCTTCCGCGGGCCCCAACGCTGCGCGCGGCGCCCGCGCACCCGGCGAGCACAGCCGAGACGAGCCCGAGCACGACCCACGCCCCGGCACGCCGGCCCACGCCCGCACCCGGCAATCCAACCCGCACCCGACTCGCTTCGCGCCGCGCCGTCCTCATCGCCCCGAGGCATCGCGTCTCATCCGCCACCGGTCAACCGCGCCACCACAAGCGCCGACGCCGCCGGAGCCGCGTGCGCCGGAGAATCAGCGACGCAGCCGGAGCCGCGTGCGCGGGCGAACCAGCGCGACGCAGCCGGAGCCGTGTTTGCGGGCGAACTCGCACGACGCAGCCGGAGCCTTGTGTGCGGGCGAACCGCGCGACGCAGCCGGAGCCGTGTTTGCGGGCAAGCGAGCGACTGTCGAACGAGCGGGACAATCAACCGCCCCCACCTTGATTCATGAAACAATTCGGGGCGCTCTTCCTCCCCGCGACCGAGACCGGAGCGAGCGCCCGCACACGCGGCTCCGGCGGCCCACCGGCACTGGCGACGCGCCCGCACACACACGGCTCCGGCGGCCCACCGGCACTGGCGACGCGCCCGCACACACGGCTCCGGCGGCCCACCGGCACTGGCGACGCGCCCGCACACACGGCTCCGGCGGGCCACCGGCACCGGCGACGCGCCCGCACACACGGCTCCGGCGGCCCACCGGCACCCGGCGAGCGACCGCGGCACGCGACGACATGCGGCGCGACGATGCGCTTGCCGCTGAGCCGCAAGGCCGGATAAATCGAGAGCGAGCGATTCGGTCCACCGCATGGCGATCGGCACGCTGGCACAGCTCATTCGCACGCACGCGCGCGAGCGCCCCGAGCAGACCGCGCTCACGCTCGGCGATCGGCGCGTCAGCTATCGCGAGCTCGACGAGCGCGCGAGCCGGGTCGCGAATGGGCTCGCCGCTGCGGGCGTGCGCGCGCAGGAGCACGTCGCGCTCCTGGACAAGAACGGTCTGCCGTACTTCGAGCTCCTCTTCGGGTGCGCGAAGCTGAATGCGGTCGACGTCGCCGTGAACTGGCGGCTCGCGCCGCCCGAGGTCGCCGCGATCGTCGACGATGCCCGCGCGCGGGTCCTCGTCGTCGGGCAGGAGTTCGTGCCGGTGCTCGAGGCGATCGAGGACCGCCTCGCGACGGTGGAAAAGATCCTCGTGGTCGGCGGCCACCCGCGCCACGAGGACTTCGACGCCTGGGTCGCGCGCCAGTCGCCCGTCGACCCGGGCGGCGACGGGGCGCCCGACGACGTCGCGCTCCAGCTCTACTCCTCGGGAACGACCGGTCTCCCGAAGGGGATCATGATCTCGAACGACAGCCTGTTCGCGCTCATGCCGCTCGCGGCGCGCGAGTGGTCGATCGGCCCGGGATCGAAGACGCTGGTCGCGATGCCGCTCTTCCACATCGGGGGCGGCGGCTGGGCGATCGTCGGCCTCGTCTTCGGCTGCGAGTGCATCGTGGTGCGCGACGTCGACCCCGCGGCGATCGCGCGCCTGATCGCGAGCCACCGCATCACCCACGCGTTCCTCGTCCCGGCCGTCCTCCAGTTCATGCTCGCGCTGCCGGGCGTCGAGAAGATCGATTTCGCGAGCCTCCGCACCATCGTGTACGGCGCGTCGCCGATCTCGGTACAGATCCTCAAGCAATCGATCGCGACGTTCGGATGCGGCTTCGCCCAGGCGTACGGCCTCACCGAAACGACGGGCGCGATCGTGACGCTCCCGCCGTCCGACCACGATCCCGACGGCCCGAACGCGCATCGGCTGCGCTCCGCCGGGCGCGCGAACGAGGGCGTCGAGCTGCGCATCGTGAAGCCCGACGGCAGCGACGCGGCCGTCGGCGAGGTCGGCGAGATCTGGGTGCGGTCGCGCCAGAACATGAAGGGCTACTGGAACCGTCCCGACGAGACGCGCGCGACCATCGTCGAGGGCGGATGGCTCCGCACCGGCGACGCCGGCTACCTCGACGCGGACGGCTACCTTTACATCCACGATCGCGTCAAGGACATGATCGTGTCGGGCGGCGAGAACGTCTACCCGGCGGAGATCGAGAACGTCCTCATGTCGCACCCGGCGATCGCGGACGCGGCGGTGATCGGCGTCCCGTCGGAGCGCTGGGGGGAGACGCCGAAGGCGCTCCTCGTCCGGAAGCCCGGCGCCGACGCGACCGAGGCCGACGTGATCGCGTTTTGTCGAGAGCGCCTGGCGCGCTACAAGTGTCCGACCTCGGTCGATTGGGTCGAGGCGCTGCCCCGGAACCCGTCCGGCAAGATTCTGAAGAAGGATCTGCGCGCTCCCTACTGGGCCGGCCGCGCCCGCATGGTGAATTAGCCGAGACCGGGCCCGCGCCGGAGCGAGCCCGGGACGCAGCTCGGCCGATCGGTCCGGCTCACGTCCCGCCGTGACGATGCCGATGTCACGAGCGGGCCCAGATGCCGGCGCACGTGCCGGCCGGGTGGCGGTGAGGTCGGTGGAGCGGAGAGCGAGCGCGGCGTGTGCCGCCCGGGGCGCGCGAACCACGCCACGCGTGCGCCCACGCGCCGGGGCGTCGGCGCGTCTCTTCGTCGCGGCGATCGCCATCGGGCTCGCGTGCCGCGCGACCGCCGCCGAGCGGCAGGTCGAGATTCTGTCCTGGCCCGTCGCCGCCGAGGACCGCGAGGCGTCGCGCGCGTCGGGCGTCGCCGCCGTGCCGGCGCTCGCTTCCGTCGAGCGCCGCGCCGCGACCGTCGACGTCGCGGGCCTCGCGGCGCTCGCGCCCGGCGACGTCGCGTCGCTCGCGCTTCCGAGCGGCCAGCGCTACCGGGTCCGGCTCGACGCCGTCGAGCGCACCGCGAGCGGGAGCACCTCGTGGATCGCGCGCATCGCGGACGCCGAAGGACCGGGCGATCCGGACCTGCCGGTCGTGATCACGGCGAGCGACGGCGCGACCGCCGGCGCGCTTCGCACGCCCGCCGGCGACTTCCGGATCGTGACCGATCGCGACGGCACGTGGCTCATCGACCTGTCGGGCCCCGCGCTCGCACCAGCGGACCTCGGCGCGAGCGACGCGATGCGGCCGCCGTCGGCGGCGAGCTCGGCCGGCGGGCGGACCGCGGCCGCGGAGAGCCTCGTCGAAGGCCTCGCCCTGCCGCCGCCGCTCCGCCGCCGGAGCGTGGTCGACCTCCTCGTGCTCACGACGCCGGGCCTGCGTGCGCGCCTGGGAACCGGCGTCCGGGCGCGCATCGAGAACCTGGTCGCGATCGCGAACCAGGCGTACGCCGCGAGCGGCGTCAAGCTGAAGCTCCGGGTGGTCGGCGTCGAGGAGGTCGCGTACCCCGACGGTGGAAGCAACGCGCAGGCGCTCGGCCAGCTCACCGACGGCACGCACCCCGCGCTGGCGCCGGCGCACGACCTCCGCGACCTGTACGGCGCGGACCTCGTCACGCTGCTGCGCCCGTTCGACAACGCGACGCACGGCGGCTGCGGCACGGGCTGGGTCGCCGGCTGGGGCGGAGTGCCGGTCGCCTACGCGAACGGCTTCGGCTACTCGGTCGTGAGCGACGGCGAGAGCCAGGGCCTCTTCTGCGACGACGTCTCCTTCGCGCACGAGATCTCGCACAACTTCGGCTGCATGCACGACCGGCCGACCGTCGAGGCGCAGGGCGGCGGACAGGGCGCGTATCCGTTCGGCTTCGGCTACGGCGTCGCGGGCCGGTTCGGCACCGTGATGAGCTACACCTTTCCGCGCCTCGCGCGCTTCTCGAACCCCGACCGGCTCTGCATGGGCATCCCGTGCGGCGTCGACGAGCGCGCGCCGACGTCGGCGAACAACGCGCTCTCGCTCGAGCTCACCCGCGCCGACGTCGCCCTGTTCCGGCCGGCCGCGGAGCTCGACTTCGGGTTCGGGGATCACGGCCGCGCGCTCGCGGCGCCGGCGGGCGGGCGCGCGACCGGTCGCGCCGTCGCGGTGGACGCGGCCGGCCGCGTCGCGGTCGCGGGGTGGATCGATCGCGGCACGTCGCGCCGGTCGCTCGCGGTCGCGCGCTTCCTCCCGGGCGGCGGGCTCGACGGGAGCTTCGGAAGCGGCGGCTGGGCCGAAGTCTCGATCCCGGGCGCGCGCGTCTCCGGGGAAGCGGTCGCGGTGCAGCCGGACGGGAAGCTGGTCGTCGCGGGATCGCTCGAGGACGATGCCGGCGTCGCCCTCGCGATCGTCCGCTTGACGGCCGACGGCGCGCGCGACGCGGAGTTCTCGCGCGACGGCATGGTGGTGCGGCGCATGGCGAACCGGCGCCTCTGGCCGAGCGGGATCGACGTCGACGACGCGGGGCGGATCGCCGTCGCGGGCACGGGCGAGGGAGCGGGGCCGGATGCCGGCCGGTCGTTCGCCTTCCTCGCCCGGGTGCGGCGCGGCGGGGCGCTCGACCGCGCGTTCCGGAACGGCCTCTTCGAGGAGCCGCTGCCCGAGGCCGGCGGCCGCATCGCCGCGCTCGGCCGCGACCCGTCCGGCCGGCTCGTGGTCGCGGGCGGCGCCGCCGTCGGGACGCCGGGGCGCGGCGCGTTGGCGGCGCTCCGCTTCTCGCCCGACGGCGAGCTCGACCGCGCCTTCGGAGATCACGGCATCGCGACCGCCGAGCCCGGCGACGGCGAGGCCTCGGCGGAGGCGCTCGCGATCGCGCCCGACGGCGCGGTCGTCGTCGCCGGAGCGTGGTCCGCGGCCGCGGACGGGAAGGCGCGCCTCACGGTCGCGCGCTTCGGCGCGACCGGGGCCGTCGACCGCTCGTTCGCCAAGAAGGGAATCTTCACGCTCGACCTCGGCGACGGCGACGCGCGCCTCGAAGGCGTCGCGCTCGTGCGCGATGGCGGCGTCGTCGCGGCCGGCAGCTTCGCCGCCCGCGCGACCGGCGACGCGGACTTCGTCGCGCTCCGCCTGCGCGCGGAGGGTCGCCTGCAGCGCGGCTTCGGAAGCGGCGGCGCGACCGCGACCGAGTTCGTCGGACGCTCGGCGATCGGGCACGCCGCGGCGCTCGCGCCCGACGGGTCGCTCGTCGTCGCGGGCGAGGCGACCTCCGCTTCGTCGAGCTCGTTCGCGATCGCGCGCTACGCGGCGGCGGCCGTCGCGCCGTGAGAAGCGGCCGCGCTCGCGGTGCGCTTCACGGCCCGGCCGACGCACGCTAGGCAGAACGGATGGGCACGGCGCGCGCGCTCGCAGCCGTCGCGGCGGTGATGGTCGTGGCCGCCATCGCTTGCGCGCCGTCCGTCGCGCCGGCAGCCGAGGTCGCGCCCGCCGACGTGCCGATCGACCACGTCCTGGTCGTCTACCTCGAGAACCACACCTTCGATAACCTCTTCGGGCTCTTCCCGGGCGCGAACGGCGTCCTGCGTCCCGAGGCGGCGGTGGCGCAGGTCGACAAGGAGGGGAAGCCGTACGCGACCCTGCCCGCGATCGCGACCGCATACCCGTGGCCGCCCACCCCCGACCCGCGCTTCCCGAAGGACCTCCCGAACCGCCCGTTCCCGATCAACGACTACGTCCCGCTGACCGACGTCGTCGAGATGCCGCTCCACCTCTTCTACGAGAACGTCCTCCAGATCGACGGCGGGAAGAACGACAAGTTCGTCGCCTGGAGCGACAGCGGCGCGCTCGCGATGGGCTACTTCGACACGACGAAGCTCCCGCTCTACCCGTGGGCGCGCGAGTACACGGTCGCCGACAACTTCTTCGCGTCGGCGTACGGCGGCTCCTGGCTGAATCATATGTGGCTCGTGTGCGCGTGCACGGCGCGCTTTCCGAACGCGCCCGCGAAGCTCGTCGCCGATCCCGTGCTGGACGCGAGCGGCCGCATCGTCGATCTCAAGAAGGGCGGATCGGTCTCCCCCGACGGCTGGGCCGTCGACCACCTGCAGCCGTTCAACCCTCCGTTCGAGAAGGGAACGCCCGACGCCGAGCGCGTGCCCCCGCAGACCTTCCCGACGATCGGCGACCGCCTGAGAGCCGCCGGGGTCTCGTGGGCGTGGTACTCCGAGGGGTGGGACGACGCGGTCGCCGGGCGCCCGGCGCCGTCGTTCACGTTCCACCACCAGCCGTTCGTGTACTTCGCGGCGTACGCGCCCGGCACCGCGGCGCGCGCCGAGCACCTGAAGGACGAGAAGGACCTCTGGCAGGCGATCCGGACCGGCACGCTGCCCGCGGTCGCGTGGTTCAAGCCGATCGACGTCTACACCGACAACGCGGGCGAGGGCAGCATGCTCGTCGCCGAGCGCCGCATCGTCGCGCTGCTCGATGCCGTGAAGGCGTCGCCCGCGTGGGGGCGCACCGCGATCTTCATCACCTGGGACGACTACGGCGGCTTCTTCGACCACGTCGGGCCGCCGGCGGTCGATCGCTGGGGGCTCTCGAGCCGCGTGCCGGCGATCGTCGTGTCGCCGTGGGCGAAGCGCGGGTTCGTCGACTCGACGCAGTACGAGACCGTCTCGATCCTGCGCTTCATCGAGTGGCGGTGGGGCCTCGAGCCGCTCGGCACGCGCGACGCGAAGGCGGCGAACCTGCTGCCGGCGTTCGACTTCTCGCAGAAGGGTCCATTCGATGGCGTTGGCGGTCTGGCGACGCCTTCCGCGCCGCGGTAGGGCGGAGGCAGGAGGACCGACCATGCTGGTGAACCCGCGCGAGCATCTGGCGCGCGCCCGGCGCGAAGGTTGGGCCCTGGGCGGCTTCAACGTCTTCGACCTCGAGTCGGCGCGCGCGGTCATCCGCGCCGGCGAGGCGGAGCGCGCGCCGCTCCTCGTGCAGACCTCTGAGGGCGCCGTCAAGCACATGGGGCTCGACCAGGCGGTCGGCATCGTGCGACGCCTCACCGAGGGCAGTCCGACGCCGGTCGCGCTGCACCTCGACCACGGCAAGAGCGAGGAGCTCGCGCGCGCCGCGGTCGACGCGGGCTACACGTCGGTCATGATCGACGCCTCGCGCGAGAGCTACGACGAGAACCTGCACGCCACCGCCGACGTCGTCGCGTACGCGCACGCGCGCGGCGTGCACGTCGAGGCCGAGCTCGGCACGCTCGGCGGCATCGAGGACCTCGGCGAGACCGCCGCTCGCTCGATGCTGACCGACCCCGAGCAGGCGGTGCGCTTCGCGCGCGAGACCGGCGTCGATGCGCTGGCGATCGCGATCGGCACGTCGCATGGCGCCTACAAGTTCAAGGGCGCGCCGCACCTCGACCTCGAGCGCCTCGAGGAGATCGCGCGCCGCGTGCTGCAGCCGCTCGTCCTGCACGGCGCGTCCTCGATGCCGCCGGAAGCGGTCGCGTTCGCGGAGCGCTGGGGTGCCCGGCTGCCGCACGCGCAGGGCATCCCCGAAGACCTGATCCGGCAGGCGATCGCCCGCGGCATCGCCAAGGTGAACACCGACTCCGATCTCCGCCTGGCGGCGCTTGGGCGGCTGCGCCAGGTGCTGACGGAGCGCCCCGACCTGTTCAACCTCTACGAGCTCATGGGCGAGATGGAGGCCGCGATCCGCGACGAGACGGCGCTGCGGATCCGCATGCTGGGCGGCAGCAACAAGGCAGCGGCCTAAAACAGCTCCTCGTAGAACGGCTCTTCGATCTTCTCGATCCAGCGGTCGTAGAACGCCGGGACGTAGACCGGCATGCAGAGGGGTGGCCAGCCGACGACCTGGCTCACGTGGCGCGAAAGCGCGTCGCTGCGGATGGCGCTGCCGGAAGGCACGTCTTCGACGAGGTCGGGTGCCGGCGGGCGCGGGCGCTCGGAGGTGTCGACGAGGGCGGCGAGGTCGGTACGCGGGCCGGGGGCCGGCCAGTGGACGTCGCCGGCGCAGCAGATCGGTGGATCGGGCTGCCGGATCTCGTCGTGGACGATCCAGCTCCAGAGCCGCACGGCGACGCCGCGGTCGCGCGCGAGAGATTCCGCCGCGCGGCGCGCGGCGTGATAGGCGGTCCGGTGATCGGGGTGCGCGTCGTAGAGCGACGCCGTGATCACGATCGCCGATCGCACGGTCGCGGGAACGTCGCTCGCAGCGGCGACCGCGCGCTCGAGCGCGCCCTGGCCCGCCGGCGTCAGGACGTCCTCGCGCCGTCCGTCGACCAGGCGCGACGAGGCGACGAGGCCCATGTCGGGGCCGCGGACGAACGCGATCGGCACGTCGCGGCCCGGGGCCATGACGTCCCACGCCGCGCGCGTCTCGTCCTCGCGCAGCGCGACGATGCGCTCGGTCTTCTCGGCCTCCGGGATGCCGTTGCAATCGCCCGGCACGGTCGCGCGGTCGCCGCCCGAGACGTAGACGACGCGTACGAGGCGGCGGGGCTCGGCGGCGAGGCGGTGGATCGTCTCGGCCGCGAGGATCGACTCGTCGTCGGGGTGAGGCGACACGACGACGAGGGCGCTCGTCGGCGCGTCGCCGGGCGGCGCGTCGCCGCACGCGGCGAGGAGCGCCAGCGGCAGAGCGACCGCGAGAGGAAGGCGTCGCAGCGAGCGCGGCACGCCGTGCCTTAGCCCGGGTCCACGGCCGCCGGCAACGCCGGCCGGTCGCGGCCCGCGCGTCCGGCGAAGCGATCGTAACCGCATCGTGACCGGATCGTGACCGGATCGTCATGACTGTCCCGACCGGTCGCCATATCGCACTCGGCAGATCAGCTCGGCGCGGCGGCGCTCCGGCTCACGTCGATCCGCTGCGACGCCGACGCCGCGAACCGAGGAGAAGACTCATGCGATCCATCGCTTCCATCGCTGCCCTGGTCGGCGCGCTCGCTCTCGCGAGCTCGGCTCGCGCCGGCACGATCGCGAGCCCGGCGATCACCGTCGGCAACGGCGGGACCGTCATCTGCACGGTGGCCAATCTGGGCGACACGGCCATCCTCATGCAGGTTCCGACCGTGTTCCGGAGCGACGGCAGCTCGGCCGGTGCGTTCTCGACCTGCGGTGGCGCGTTCCCGAGGACGCTTCCTCCCCATCAGAGCTGCTCGATCGGGGCGAGCGCGGACCCGACCGTAGGTACGCGGCTCCAGTTCAACATCACCTTCACCGGCAGCGCGAAGAAGTTCCGCGGCCTCTGCAACGGCACCACGCCGGGCGGCGGCTTCCCGGAGATCGTCGCGGAGATGCGCTGAGCGGGGCCTCGGGAAGCGGCGGGCTCCCGCGCCGACACGGGACCTCGCCTCGCCGCTTCGGAGTCGCACCGTCAGCTGCGCGTGATGTAGTTCTCGAGCTGCTCGATCAGGAACTGCTTCTCGTGAATCACGGCCTTCACGACGTCGCCGATCGACAGGAGCCCGAGCAGACGCCCGCTCTCGAGCACGGGGAGGTGGCGGATGCGTTTGTCGGTCATGAGCGCCATGCAGTCGTCGAGCGACTGCTCCGGGCGGACGTAGACCACGCGCGACGTCATGATCTCGCGCACCGGGGTCTCGCGCGACGCCTTTCCCTTCAGGATCACCTGGCGCGCGTAGTCGCGCTCGGAGAGGACGCCGATCACTTGCTGCGTGCCGTCCATGACGAGGACGGCCCCGACGTCCTTCTCCGCCATGAGACGGAGCGCCTCGTACACGGTGTCGTCGGGCGACACCGACCACACGTGGTGTCCTTTTCCCTCCAGCACTTCGCGGACCGTATTCATGGCTGCCTCCTTTCGGAAGGCCACTGGCCGCGGGCCCCGGGCGACTCGGCCCGCACGCGAACTGTGCCACCCCCGTCGCGGGCTCTCAAGGCCCCCGCCGGAGGGCGCGCGGGACAGACGGGCCGGCGCGGCGACATGCCGGCCGGCCCGCGTGCGATTACTTGCAGCCCAGCGTGCTGCCGGGGGTGTTGAAGAGGCAGCCCAACGGCGGGGCGCCCGAGAAGGTCACCTCGCCGCAGAGGCCGGTCGCGGCGGTGGGCGCGTCGAGGACCATGGTCGCCGACAGCGGCACGTCGACGGGGAGTGTCGCGTAGCTTCCGCCCCGGCCGGACACGTTGAACTTGACGACGTCGGGGTGCGCGCCGCTCGTGCTGAGCTTCACCTTGTTCACGACGCCGTCGATCGCGTCGTGGCTCCGGAAGGTGTGGCTCGTCCCGGCCTTGTTCGCCGTCCAGCCCGTCCGCGTGAGCGGGTCGTACGCTCCGCCCGGGACCTCGACGTCGAAGAGCGGCGCTCCGGCCTCGTCCTCGACGATCACGCGGACGCCCTGCGCCTCGGGCAAGAGGGTCGGCGGGGATGCGAAGTCGAGCGCGCCGGTGAAGCTGAACGTGTCGTCGCCGCCGCCGGTCGTGTACTTCGTGAGCTTGAGGCGCGCGGTCGAGACGGCGACGCCGTTCGTGCACGGATCGCACGCGTCGCCGAGGCCGTCCAGGTCGCCGTCGAGCTGCTGGGGATCGGGATCGACCGGGCAGATGTCGATCAGGTCGCACACGGTGTCGCCGTCGCCGTCCGGGAGCTTCTGGTCGCTCGGGCACGAGCCGCTCGCGCCGTCGCACGACTCGGTGATGTCGCACACGTCGACCGCGGGCCGGCACACGGTGCCCGCCGAGACGACCGTGCAGGTGTCGGTGCAGCAGTCACCGCCGATCACGGCGCCGCCGTCGCATTGCTCGCCCGGATCCAGCGTTCCGTTGCCGCAGTCGTCGAGCAGGTAGCGGGCGACGGTGAAGTTGTCGTCGCTCGCGGTCCGGCTCGCACCGGCGGCGACGATCTTGCGATCGGTCTGGATCGCGACGCCGTTCGCCGCCGTCTCGGGTCCGGTCCCGACGACCGTCGTCACGATGCCGGTGCCGCCGAAGTTCGTGTCGAGGCTGCCGTTCGCGTTGTAGCGCACGACCTCCCAGTCGTTGCTCCCGGAATTCGTCGCCTTCCCGGCGACGACGAAGCGGCCGCTGTCGAAGAGCGCGATCCCGTCGGCCTCGGAGCCGGTTCCGATCTGCGTGGTGAGGATGCCGGTGCCGTTCAACCCCGGGTCGAGCGTTCCGGTCGAGTCGACGCGCGCGACGCCGATGTGGCGCTGCGTGCCGGGTCCAAAGCGCGCCTGTCCCGCGATCAGAATCATGCCATCGGGCTGAAGCGCGAGCGCGCGCGCGTCGTCGTTGCCGAGGCCGAAGTGGATCCGCTTCCAGCCGGTGCCGCCGCCGAAGGTCGTGTCGAGCGCGCCGGCCGTGGTGAAGCGCGCGACCAGCATGTCCTCTGACGAGCCGAACGCGCTCAGCCCGGCGATCACGATCTTGCCGTCCGGCTGGATGGCGATCGCGCGTGCCTCGTCGTCGCCGGCGTTCCCGCCGGTGCCGATCGGGACGGACACCTTGCCGTCGCCGCTGAACGTCGTGTCGAGCGTGCCGTCGGGCAGATAGCGCGCCAGCGCGAGGTCGCGGTTCGCGCCGTTGTGGCTGTAGCCCGCGGCGACGATCCTCCCGTCGCTCTGGATGGCGACCGCGAGCGCCTCGTCGTTCACCGTCCCGATCGCGGTCGTGACGATGCCGCCGCTCCCGAAGTCGCCGTCGAGCGTCCCGTCGGGGAGGTAGCGGACGAGCGCGAAGTCCTCGTTGCCGCCGTTCCGGCTGAAGCCGGCGACGACGATCTTCTGATCGTCCTGGACGGCGACGGCGAACGCGCGGTCGATCGCGTTCGTCGGCCCGACGGGCGTGATCACCTTGCCGGTGCCGTTGAACGACGAGTCGAGCGTGCCGTTCAGGAGGTAGCGCGCGACGCTGAAGTCGTCGCCGGTCGCGTTGGTCGTCGAGTAGCCGGCGACGACGATGCGGTCGTCGGCCTGGATCGCGACCGCCCGCCCGACGTCGGCGAGGGTCCCGACCGGCGTCTTCACGATGCCGCCGGTCCCGAACGTCGGGTCGAGCGCGCCGGACTGCGCGCGCGCGGCGCTCGCGAGCGCGAGGAGCGCGCAAGCGGCCGCCCAGGCGACCGGGCGCGGGCGGTACGCGAAGCGGTAGCGAACGGGGGCCGGCATGAAGCTCGGGTGCGGCACGAGGATCCTCCAGAGGGGGGCGGCAGGGCCCGCGTCGCGATGATGCGGCCGCGCGCCCGGACTCCGCAAGCCAAAAGCGCGCGCCGGCCGGCCACCGGCAGACCGGACGGACGCGTCGAGCGAGCGACCGCCATGGCGAGCGCCCTCCTTGGAGAGCGAGGCGGCGCCGGCGGTACGTCGAGAAGCAGCGCGCCGGCCCGAGAGGGTCAGCCCGTGACGGCGACGCCCTCGGCGACGAAGCGATCGATCTCCTCGGCCGAGTATCCGACCTCTGCGAGGACCGCCCGCGTGTGCTGTCCGAGGGTCGGCGCCGGGTGTGCCGCCCCCGGCGTCCGCGACAGGCGCGCGAGCGGGGCGAGCCGGCGATGGCGGCCGAAGCTCGGGTGCTCGACCTCCGCGAGGAAGCCCGCGTCGCGGGCGATCGGGTCGTGGACGATCGCGCGCGCGACCGGCCCCGGGGCGAGCTCGGCGCACCCGAGGTCGGCCGCGACGAGGTCGCGCTCCCAGTCGGCGGCGCTCCGGCGCGCGAGGATCCGGCCGAGCGCGTCGGCGAGCGCGCCGTCGTTCGACGCGCGGTCGGCCGGCGTCGCGAACCGGCGATCGCCCGCGAGATCGCCCCAGGGGGCGAGCGCCCGGCAGAGTGCATCCCACTCCTTCGGCTTCGGCGCGGCGAGGAAGATCCAGCCCGACGCCGCCTCGTACAGGCGGTAGAGCGCCGAGTGGCCGTAGAGGAGCGCGTCGGGCGAGCGGCAATCCGCGCGCCCGTCGTAGTCGATGCAGTCGCCGCCGACCGCGTACGCCGTCGTGCACAGCATCGACGTCAGGATGTCGTCGGAGACACCGCTCCGCGCGCGGCCCAGCAGGCCGAGGAGAAGGGCGGTCGCGACGCCGAGCGCCGCGCAGCCGTCGGCGTTGCCGGGCGCCTGGGCGGCCAGGTTGAGGCGGATCGACGCCGGCTTGATGTCGGCGAGCGCGAGATCCGGGCCGTGCGGGATCGACGGCCCCGCCTGCAGCAGCGCTGCCCCGCTCGCGACCCCGATCGTCGGCGCGAACGCGGGCTTCCGCGCGCACGGTCCGTCGACGCCGTAGCCGGGAGCGGAGAGGTAGACGAGGCGCGGGTTCTCGCGCCGAAGCGACGCCGCGTCGACGCCGAGCCGCTCCGCGACGCCCGCGCGGTAGCTCATGAGGACGACATCGCTCCGCCGCGCGAGCCGGTGGACGACCTCGCGCGCCTCCTCGCGCTCGAGGTCGAGCGCCACGCTCTCCTTCCCCTGGAGGACCTTGACGGCGCCCGCGTCGGGGAACGGCATCACGTGGCGCATCGGCTCGCCGGCAATCGGCTCGATCTTGACGACGCGCGCGCCCAGGTCGGCCAGGATCGCGGTGCCGTAGGGCGCGGCGTACCAGAGGCCGAGCTCGAGGATCGTGACGCCGGCGAGCGGGCCGGGCCGCGCCCCGGCGTGCGCACGATCCGCCTCGTCCAGTGCGTCCGCCGGCTGCGGTGCGGCCACGGGCGCCGCCGTGACGGGCGCGGCCGGCGCGTCCTCGATCTCCGCGAGCGCGGCCGCGGTGTGCGCGCCGAGCTCCGGCGCAGGGCCGCGCGGCGCGATCGGGGTCGCGGCGAAGCGCGCGAACGGCGCGAGCTGACGCGTGCGTCCGGCGCGCGGGTCGTCGAGCTCGACGACGTGGCGGTTGTGCCGCATCTGCGGGTGGTCGAGCACCTCGCGCGTCTGCCGGAAGACCTCGGCCCACACGTTCGGGTGGGCGTCGAAGACCTCCTGCCACTCCGCGACGGTTCGCCCGCGCGCAGCCTCGAGCAGGATCTCCCAGAAGCGCTCGCGCTTCTCCTCGGTCTCGAAGTCGGGCGCCGACCGCCACTCCGGGTCGTCGAACATCCACGCGAGGCCGAGGACCTCCATGAACTCCCGGAAGAGGTGCGGCGATGTCTGCGAGAACTGGAGCCAGCGACCGTCCTTCGTCAAGCAAACGAGGAGGCGGAACGCGAAGCCCTGGGTCGGCACGCCGCGCTCGGAATACGGCGCCTGCGGCGTGTACGCCGTCGGGTAGCGCTCGCACACGATGCGGAGGAACCACTCCCACGGGTCGTGCGCGGCGAGGCCCTGCACGAGCGACGATTCGACGTGCTGGCCGCGGCCGCTTCGCTCGCGCTCCCAGAGCGCGGCGAGAGCGCCGTGGAGCGCCGTGTGGGCGGCGCTGAAGCTCGCGTAGCGCGCGGCGGGGAACGCCGGGCCCGCGCGCGGCGCCATCCCCGCGACGTGCGACATCGCGCCGAGCTTCGCGAGCACGACCCCCTCGTACCCCTTCCGCGACGCGAACGGCCCACGGCTTCCGAAGCCGGTGATCGACACGTGGACCAGGCGTGGATTGCGCTCCGCGAGCGCCGGCCAGCCGAGGCCGAGGCGATCGGCGACGCCCGGCCGGAACGACTCGACCAGCACGTCGGCCCGCTCCGCGAGCCGCCGGGCGGCGTCGCGGTCGCCCGCCTTCCGGAGGTCGAGGACGGCGCTCCGCTTGCCGCGCAGCCAGAACGGGAAGGCGGGCTCGCGGCGGAGCGCGTCGCCGCCCGGCGGCTCGACGTGGAGGACGTCGGCGCCGTAGTCCGCGAGCACCAGCGTCGCGAGCGCGCCGGGAAGGGCGCGCGACAGGTCGACGACGCGCAGGCCGGCGAGCGGCGGCGCGGGCTCGGGCACGGCGCTCATCGCGCGCGCGCCGGCCGGAAGCGCGGCAGGACGACGCCGGGCGACGGCTCGTCCCACGCCACCTCGACCGCGACGCCGACGGCGATCGCGTCGGCCGGCACGTCGAGGAGGTTCGTGATCAGCCGCGCGCCCGGCGCGTCGTCGAGCTCGACCACCGCGACGTTGTACGGGACGTCGCGCGCGAGGGCGGGGACGGCGGCGTGGTGGACGACCGTGTAGCTGAAGACGCGCCCGCGCCCGGACACGACGGGCCACTCGCTGCGCGCGGAGCCGCAGCGCGGGCAGCCCGGGAGCGGCGGATGGCGGAACCGCCCGCAATCGCAGCAGCGCTGCACGCGGAGCTCGCGCCGCCGGCACGCCTCCCAGAAGGGGCTCGTCTCGCGGTCGGGGTGAACGTCGGCCAGCGCCGAGAGGAGCCCGCTGCCGCCGTCGCGCCCGTCGCCGGCCTGCTCTCGCTCGTCGGTCATCGCGTCATCTCCGGAGGACGAGCGAGCTCGTCGGGAGGTTGCTCGGACCGGCGGTCACGAGCGCGATCTCGGCGTCCTTCACCTGGCAGTGCGCGGTGCCGCGCAGCTGGCGGACGCCTTCGATGACGTGCGTCATGCCGAGCAGGTAGACCTCCGACAGATTGCCGCCGTGCGTGTTCACCGGAAGGCGGCCGCCCTCGAAGTGGAGGCCGCCGTCCTCGACGAACGCGCCCGACTCGCCGCGCCCGCAGAAGCCGTAGTCCTCGAGCTGGAGGAGGACCATGCCGCTGAAGTGATCGTAGAGGAGCGCGACGTCGACGTCCTCCGGCCCGACGCCGGCCTGCGCCCACAGGCGCTTCGCGAGGTGGGCGTGCCCCGCCGAGACGTAGAGCTCCTCGGGCTGGTTCTGCGACGTGAGCCCGGCGCCCCAGAGCGCGTCGCCGCCCTGCGCGCCCGCCATGACGTAGACCGGCCTCTGCGCGAGGTCGCGCGCGCGCTCGGCCGACGTGACCAGGACGACGGCGCCGCCGTCGTTCTCCTGGCAGCAGTCGAAGAGGCGGAACGGATCCGCGATCATGCGCGACGACTGGTGCTGGTCGATCGTGAGCGGGGTCCGCTTCAGCGCGCGCGGGTTCCGCTCGGCGTGCCGTCGCGTGGCGACCGCGACCTCCGCGAGGTGGCGCGGCGTCGTCCCGTAGCGGTGCATGTGTCGGCGGAAGAGGAGGGCGAAGAACTGCGCGGGCGAGATGAGACCGAACGGCCGGTGGAAGTCGCTCGCCGGGTCGGCCGCGATCTGCGCCGAGCCGTAGGACGCGCCGAAGCGCGCGTGCGGCGGCTGCGTGATGACCTTGTAGACCATCACGACCGACGCCTGACCCGCCGCGACCGCCGCGGCCGCGTTCGCGATCGCGCCGCACGTTCCGCCGCCGCCGCCGCCGTGGACCATGTTGGACCAGTTCACGCTCGGGATCCCGAGCGCCGGAGCGAGCACGCTCGGGTCGAGCTTCTCGACGGAGTAGGTCGCGAAGCCGTCGACATCGCGGCGCGCGAGGCCGCACTCCGCGAGCGCCA
>Ga0070741_10003230_pt1 | contig 41038 bp, 38 predicted proteins | sample Coa_R1_4_FD_66440 | JGI IMG/M metagenome (GOLD analysis project Ga0070741, IMG submission 66440) | Surface soil microbial communities from Centralia Pennsylvania, which are recovering from an underground coalmine fire - Coalmine... | ecosystem: Environmental > Terrestrial > Soil > Unclassified ... | reverse complement strand
GTTCACCATCGTGAGGTCGTGGCCGTCGATCTGCCCGCCCTTGCCGTCGAAGTTGCCGTCGAGGTAGTCGATGGCGAGCTGGACGCCGTGCTGGCTGTCCAGGCCGAGCGAGGCCACGTCGCCGGAGATGGCCAGGAGCGTGCCGATCTTGATCGGCTCGCCCTTTTGGTACGTGACGCACCCGAACGGATCGGCGTTGCACTGCTCCTGAACGTTCGAGCCGCCTCCGCCGCCTCCGCCGCCGGCGTTGTTGCTCTTGTTGCTGCATGCCGCCGCCAGCAACGTGAACGCGCCGAGCAGCGCCACCACAGAGAGCCAACTGCGCTTCCTCATCTACCCCCCTCTCTCGCGCCGGCGCATGCCCGCCGCGCCGGCAGCCGTCCGGTGCCGGTTGGCCTTTCGGTCGGTCGTCCCGGGCCGGCACCCGTCCCGAGACCCTCCTTTCCCCCGCTGGCCGGACGGTGTACCACATCCGGCCCACGGAGGAAAGCGAACGTCCTGCAAGGTCCTACGTGTGTCGAGGCCACTTCGGCCTGCACCTGGCAGGGCTACTCGACGGCCCGGGTGGCCGAGCGGAAGGCCGCCGCGAGCTCGATCGCCCGATCCCGCTCGCCCGCAAGCAGGTGGCGCACGATCGCGCTGCCCACGACCACCCCGTCGGCGAACCGGCAGGCCTCGGCGGCCTGGTCGGGCGAACCGATCCCGACCCCGACCAGGAGCGGCCGGTCGGTCAGAGGCCGCAGGGCCGCGACCACCTCCCGGGCCGTTCCGGCCAGGCGATCCCGCTCGCCGGTCACCCCGTACGTCGAGACGCAGTACACGAAGCCCCGCGACGCGTTCGCGATGGCGCGCAGGCGGTCCTCCGACGAGCCCGGCGCGGCGAGGAACACCGGCGCCACCGACGCCTCCGCGCACCGAGCCACCCACACCTCGGCCTCATCCACGGGAAGGTCCGGCACGATGATGCCGGAGACGCCGCTGTGGGCGGCTGCGGCGACGAACGCCGCCTCGCCCCGGCGCAGCACGGGGTTCAGGTACGTCATGAGGACGACCGGAACGTGGAGACCCGCCTCCGCCACCGTGTCGAGCACGTCTCCCGGCCGGGCGCCTCTCTCCAGAGCGATCCGCGAGGCCTCCTGGATGACGCCGCCATCCATCACCGGGTCGGAGAACGGGACCCCGACCTCCACCGCGTCGGCCCCGGCGCCCTCGAGCGCGCGCAGCAGGGCCGCATCGACCCCCGGCAGCCCGCCGGTCACGTACGGGACGAACGCCCGCTCGCCCGCCGCTCGGCGGGCGAGCAGCGCCGGCTCGAGCTCAACCACTGCTCTCTCCCCCGAGGGCGCTTCGCACCGTGTCGAGGTCCTTGTCGCCGCGGCCGGAGAGGCAGACGAGGACGCGCGATCCCTCGGCAAGCGGCCGGCGAAGGAGCCAGCCGATCGCGTGCGCGGGCTCCAGCGCCGGGAGGATCCCCTCGAGCTCGGAGAGGGCTCGAAAGCCGTCGAGCGCATCGGCGTCGCTCGCCGAGACGTATTCGGCGAGCCCGCGCTGCTTGAGGTATGCATGCTCCGGCCCCACTCCCGGATAGTCGAGCCCCGCCGAGATCGAGTGCGTGCCGGCGACCTGCCCCTCCTCGTCCTGGAGCAGGTAGGAGAAGGCCCCATGGAGCACCCCGGGCCGCCCCAGCGTGAGCGAGCGGCAGTGCTCACCGAGCCGGTCGCCCCGGCCGCCGGCCTCCACGCCCACAAGCCGAATCCCCGGCAAACCGACGAACGCCGTGAACATCCCGATGGCGTTGCTGCCGCCCCCGACGCACGCGACCACGGCGTCGGGATCCCTCCCTTCCGCCTCTCGGAACTGGAGCCGGGCCTCGTCGCCGATCACGCGCTGGAGGTCCCGCACCAGCGCCGGGAAGGGATGAGGCCCCACGACCGATCCGAGCACGTAGTGGGTGTCCCGAACGCTCGCCGCCCAGTCCCGGAGGGCCTCGTTGATCGCCTCCTTGAGGGTTCTCGATCCCGCCGTGACCGACACGACCTCGGCCCCGAGCAGCTGCATCCGCGAGACGTTGACGGCTTGTCGGAGCGTGTCCTCCTCGCCCATGTACACGACGCACGGTAGACCGAACAGGGCGCACGCCGTCGCCGTCGCGACACCGTGCTGCCCCGCTCCGGTCTCGGCGATGATCCGCCGCTTGCCGAGCCGTCTGGCGAGCAGCACCTGCCCGATCGTGTTGTTGATCTTGTGCGCTCCGGTGTGGTTGAGATCCTCGCGCTTGAGGTAGACGCGGTAGCCGGTGCGCTCCGACAGGCGCGGCGCGAACGTGAGGGCCGACGGCCTTCCGACGTAGTCGCGCAGGAGCGCATGGAGCTCGCCCCGAAACGACGGCTCGTCCCGCAGCGCCGTCCAGGCCGCGTGGAGCTCGTCCAAGGCCGGCACGAGGACCTCGGGCACGTACCGTCCCCCGAAGGCGCCGAAGCGGCCTCGCTCGTCGGGGCGAGCTGCGGTCGAGGCGCTCACCGCGCCCCCCGGAGCTCGCGGATCGCGGAGACGGGATCGGAGGCGCGCATGAGGGCCTCGCCGACGAGGACGGCCCGAGCCCCGGCACCGAGCGCCCGTTCGACCTGCGAGCGGGTGGAGATCCCGCTCTCGAGCAGCGGGATCCGGTCCGGTGGAACCCTCGCGAGCAGCTCGAGGGCGCGCTCGGGATCCACCTCGAGGGTCTCCAGGTCGCGGGCGTTCACACCGATCACCTCGGCCCCGGCCTCGAGGGCCGCGCCGAGCTCGGCCTCGGTGTGGACCTCGACGAGGGCGCCGAGCCCGAGGTCGGCGGCCGTCTGGAGCATCGCCGAGAGCTCGGCGCGCGGGAGAGCCGCCGTGATGAGCAGGACGGCGTCGGCACCCGCCGCCCGAGCCTCGATGACCTGGTCGGGATGCACGAGGAAGTCCTTGCGGATCACCGGCACCGACACCGCGAGGTGCACCGCGCGCAGGTCGGCGAGGGACCCCGCGAAGTGCCGGGGCTCGGTGAGCACCGAGATCGCCGCGGCCCCTCCCGCCTCATAGGCGCGCGCCTGCGAGGCCGCGTCTGCCTCGGCGATCGTCCCCGCCGAGGGCGACGCGCGCTTGACCTCGGCGATCACGGCGGGGGTCGGCGCCCGGCGGAGCGCCCCGGCGAGGTCCCGAGCGGGGGGCAGGCCGAGCGCCACCGCGAGGAGCCGGCCCGCATCGAGCGGCTCCCGATTCAGCCGAGCTCGGACCTCGGCGACCAGGTCGCTCAGGAACCCCATGGGCCCCGGAGTGTACCCGCGCGGCGCGGTATCCCTCGCGGCGCGGTATCCCTCGCGGCCTCTCCTTCGTCTCCAGGAGCGAAGAACGCGGGAAGGACCCGCGCAAACGAAGCGAGGAGGTCGCAGATGGAGCGCAACATGGGGACCCTGGACCGGATCGTCCGGGGCGTGATCGTGGCACCGGCCGCTACGCTTCTGGCCTTCGCCCTCGGGCCGGGCACGCCGGGAGGCGTGGTGCTGCTCGCCGTCGCCGCCGTGATGCTCGCGACGGCTCTCGTCGGGTTCTGCCCGCTCTACCGGCTCCTCCACGTCCGGACGAGTCCCACGGGACGCTGAGCGCCGTGGCAGGATGCGGGCGTGAGGGGTGAGGGGGCGGCGGCTGAGCTCGGGGGCGAGGCGTTCGCGTCGATCGTCGCCGAGCACACCCCCGCCCTCTACCGGTTCGCCCGCCACCTCGTCCGCGACCCCGATGAGGCCGAGGACCTCGTCCAGGAGACCTTCCTGCGTGCCTATCGGGCCCGCGAACGCTTCCGGGGGGACGCACCGGTCCGGATCTGGCTGCGGCGGATCCTCCACAACCTCGCCGTCGATCGCGCCCGCCGGGACCGGGAGATGCCGGTCGCCGAGATCCAGCGCAGGTGGATGGACGACGCCTACACGGTCGACGCCGAGGCGGTCGTCGAGCGGGCCGAGCGGCGAGAGGAGCTCCAAGACGCCCTCGTGCGCCTCCCGTTCATCTACCGCTCGGCAGTGGTTCTCCACGACGTGGAGGGCTGGACCGTCGAGGACATCGCCGCGTCCCTCGGAATCGGCGTCCCCGCCGCCAAACAGCGGCTCCGCCGGGGCCGGATGATGCTGGTGACCGCGCTCGCGCGAGGCCACGAGCGCCGGCAGGCCCTCGCGGGTGTGCCCTTGCGCTGCTGGGAGGCCCGCCGCAGGATCTCCGATTACCTCGACGGCGGGCTCGCCCCCGGCGAGCGGGCCACCCTCGAGGAGCACCTCGCCCGCTGCCCGACCTGCCCGCCGCTCTATGCATGCCTCGTGGGGGTCTGCGAGCGGCTCGGCGGGATGCGCGACCCGGACACGGTCATCCCGCCGGACCTCGCCGGCCGCGTCATGCGGGCCGTGGAGGATGCGGGTCGGATCCCACCGCGGCGAGGGCCTCGGCCAGACTGAGCTCGCCTTGCAGCAGGGCGCGCCCGACGACGGCCCCCTCGACCAGCTCGTCGAGAGCGGCCACGGCGAGCAGGTCCCCCAAGTCGCGAATCCCCCCCGAGGCGAGCACCGGCCGGCGGGTGTGGCGGGCGAGCGCCAAGATGCCTTCGAGGTCCGGTCCCTGCATCCGGCCGACCCTCTCGACCTCGACGAAGAGGAACCGCGGCACGGGGAGCTCGGCGAGCCATCCGAGCGTGTCCCACAGCGGCAGCTCGGAACCTCCACCTCGAGGGCGGATGGTCGCCCCGGCGGCCTCGATCGCGACGACGAGTCGCTCCCCGAACCCTTCGATCAACCCGCGCACGCCCTTCGGGTCGGCGAGAGCGACCGAGCCGACGACGACCCGGCTCGCCCCCGCCTGGAGCAAGGCCTCGACCTGCTCGCGCGTTCTCACGCCGCCGCTCGCCTCGACCGGCACCCCGAGGTCGGCCACCGCACGGACCGTCGCGAGGTTCTCCGCCCGTCCGGTCCGCGCGAGGTCGAGGTCGACGAGGTGGAGCCACCGGGCGCCGGCGGCGACCAACGACTTCGCAGCGGCCAGCGGGTCGCCGCCGAAGGCCGCGATCGGCTCGGTGCCCCGGATGGAGGTGCGGACGAGCCTTCCCCCCGCCACATCCACCGCGGGAATGACCTCGAACGACACGCCTGCAGCGTACCCGAGGCCGGGGCGGGCCCCGCGGTCAGCCGGTCGGCGAACCGATCGCTTGCGCCGTCCGCCCCTCGCGCGCCTCCGGAACGCTCACCAGCCCGGATGCCGTCCCGCGAGGCTCCTCGATACGTGCAGCGGTCGGACCGAGCAGGAGCCGCAGCTCGGAGAGGAGCCCGGCACCCGGCTGGACTCGATACGTGCCCACGTCGAGGGGGGTGACGCCGCGCGAGGAGTGATACCGGACCCGAACCGGCGTGGCGCCCGCGTGGGCGACGAGCAGCTCCTTGAGCTTGGCGATCACCGCGTTCGTGCAGCTCGCGGCGGGCAGGTCGACGACGAGCACGCCGCCCTGGCGGGCCTGTGGCCCGGAGACCCCGAGCTCGGGCTCGCGGATCTCGACCGCCCGGAGCTGGAGCTCGCGGCCGCGCAGGTCCACGCGGCCCTTGACGAGCACGATCGCGTCGGGCTCCACGAGGTGGGGCACCTGCTCGTACACGTTCGGGAAAGCCACCACGGCGACGCCTCCCGCGAGGTCCTCGAGTCGGAACAGCGCGTAGGGCTCGCCCCGCTTCGTGTAGCGGCGCGCGACCGACCCGACGATCCCGCCGACCGTGACCAGGTCACCGTCGCCGAGTCCGGCGACGTCAGCGACCTCCATGTCGGTCTGCGCGGCCAGGGCCTGGCGAACCTCGAGCAGCGGATGGTCGGTCACGTACTGCCCCAGCATCTCCTTCTCCAGCCGGAGCAGGGTGCGCTTGTCGAACTCGTCGCCGCCGAGCACCGCCTCATCGATCTCCGTCGCCGCCCGCTCGCCGCCACCGAACAGGGAGAACTGCCCGAGCGCCTCGGCCTTGCGCTCGGCGAGGATCGGGCCCGAGACCTTCTCGTAGGACTCGAGGAGCGCCTTGCGTGCGTACCCGAGGGAGTCGAAGGCGCCGGCCAGGATCAGGCTCTCGAGCACCTTCTTCGTGAGCACGCCCGGATCGACCTTCCGGCAGAAGTCCGCGAAGCCCCGGAACTCGCCCTTGGAGGTGCGGGCCTCGATGATCTGGGCGACCGCGCCGGCTCCCACGTTTCGGACGGCGGACAGCCCGTACCGGATCGTCGATTCCCGCCCCCTCACGGGCGCGAAGTCGAGCTCGGACTCGTTCACGTCCGGAGGCAAGACCTCGAGCCCCATGAGCCGGCAGGCGTTCAGATAGAAGGGCTTGCGGTCCTTGTCGTCCTTGACGCTCGTCAGGATCGCGGACATGTACTCGACGGGGTGGTGCGCTTTCAGGTAGGCGGTCTGGTAGGCGACGTAGGCGTACGCGCAGGCGTGCGAGGCGTTGAAACCGTAGTCGGCGAACGGGGTGATGAAATCGAAGACGTCGTCGGCGAGGCGCCGATCGTACCCGCGGGACACGCACCGCTCCACGAACTTCTCCCGGTGCGGCATGAGCAGCTCGCGGATCTTCTTGCCCATGGCCTTGCGGAGCGTGTCGGCTTCCCCCATCGAGTAGCCGGCCATGCGAACCGCGATCTGCATGACCTGTTCCTGGTACACGATGATCCCGTACGTGTTGCCGAGCACCTCTTCCAGGTCGGGGTGCGGGTAGGTGACCGGCTTGCGTCCGTGCTTGCGCTCGGCGTACTCGACGTGCTGTCCCATCGACAGCAGCCCCGGACGGTACAACGCGACGAGCGCCATCAGGTCCTCGAACCGGTCGGGCGCGAGCATCTGGATGAGCTGGCGCATCCCCGGGCTCTCGAGCTGGAACACGCCGGTCGTGTCGCTTCGCCGGAGCATCTCGTACACGCTCGGGTCGTCGAGCGCCACGTGGTCGATATCGAGCTCGATGCCCTTGCGCCGCAACAGCGACAGCGTATCCTCGATCACGGACAGCGTTCGCAGGCCGAGGAAGTCCATCTTGAGGAGCCCGAGCTTCTCGACGCCCTCCATGTCGAACTGCGTGACGATGCGGCGCGAGTCGTCCCGCGAGTCCTTGGAGAGCTTCAGCGGCAGATAGTTGACGAGCGGCGCGTCGCCGATGACCACGCCCGCCGCGTGCACGGAGTCCTCGCGGCGCAGGCCCTCGAGCGCCCGAGCGGTGTCGATGATTTCCTTCGCCTCCGGCTCCCGCTCGTAGGCTTCGCGAAGGTCGGGCGCCATCTCGAGCGCCACGTCGATCGGGTGCTCGCGGCCGAGCACCGCAGGCGGGTACATCTTGCACAGCCGGTCCCCGACGGAAGCCGGGAAACCCAGGACGCGGGCCGCATCCCGGATACCCTGCTTGCCCTTGATGGTCTGGAACGTGATGATCTGCGCCACGTGGTCGGAGCCGTACTTGTCCGCGACGTAGCGGATGACCTCGTCCCGGCGCCGGTCGTCGAAGTCCATGTCGATGTCGGGCATCTGCTTGCGCTCGGGGTTCAGGAAGCGCTCGAAGATCAGCCCGTAACGGAGCGGATCGAGGTCGGTGATCCGCAGCGCGTAGGAGACCACCGACCCGGCCGCCGAGCCACGTCCGGGGCCGACCCGGATCCCGTGCTCGCGCGCGAACCGGATCAGATCCCACACGATCAGGAAGTAGCCCGCGAACCCCATCCGGTTGATCACGTCGAGCTCGTGGTCGATGCGCGCGCGGATCTCCGGCGTGAGCTCGCCGTACCGGCTCCTCGCCCCTTCCTCGACGAGCCCGCGGAGATACGCCTCGAGCTCGAGCCCGTCAGGCGGCTCGAACTGCGGCAGGTGGAGCTCACCGTACGCGAGCCGAAGGTCGCACATCTCGGCGATTCGGAGCGTGTTGTCGCAGGCCTCGGGGATCTCGGCGAAGACGGCCCGCATCTCCTCGGCCGACTTCAGGTAGAACTGGTCGCTGTCGAACCGCAGACGGTTGGTGTCGGTCTGCACCTTCTGTTGCTGGATACAGAGCAGGACGTCGTGCGGTTTGGCGTCCTCGCGCTCGGTGTAGTGCAGGTCGTTGGTGGCCACGGGCGGGATACCCGTGCGCCGGGCGAGCTCGAGGAGCCTCGGCAGGATCCGACGCTGCTCGGGCAGTCCGTGATCCTGCAGCTCGACGAAGAAGCTTCCCTCGCCGAACAGATCTCGATACGAGAGCGCCACCTCCGCCGCCCGGGCCTCCTGGCCGTTCAGCAGGAGCTGGCTCACCTCCGAGGCCAGGCAGCCCGACAGGCCGATCAGGCCCTGCGAGTGCTCGGCGAGCAGCTCCTTGTCGATTCGCGGTCGATGGTAGAAGCCCTCGAGGTGGGCGTCGGTGACGAGCTTCAGCAGGTTACGGTACCCGCGCTCGTCCCGCGCGAGGATCGTGAGGTGCCGGTACTTCTCCTCGCTCTCGCCGGGCGTGCGGTCGAAGCGCGAGCCCGGCGCCACGTACGCCTCGACGCCGAGGATGGGCTTCACGCCGGCGGCGGTCCCCGCCTCGTAGAAGGTGAGCGCGCCGAACATCGCGCCGTGGTCGGTGATCGCGAGCGCGGGCATCTCGTACTCGCGCGCCCGCTTGAACAGCGCGTCGATCCTGGAGGCGCCGTCCAGCAATGAGTACTCGGTGTGCGTGTGCAGGTGAACGAAGCTCTTCTCGGCCACCGCCCGCTCGACTTCCCTCCGCGACGGTCCGCAGGTCTCTCCGGCTGTGGAGAACCTGTGGAAAGGTTACACACTTGTGATTCGTCCGCGACCGAGGATAGACTGGGCCGACATCCGAGGCAACCGTCGAGGTCAGGTGGCCGAGCGCATGCGGCTCTCGTATTCCAGCATCAACACCTACGAGACCTGTCCGGCGAAGTTCAAGTTCCAGTACGAGGATCGGCTTCCCTCCTCGCCTTCCCCGGCGCTCGCCTTCGGCGACTCGCTGCACCGTGCCCTCAACCGGTTCCACGGGCGGCCGGTCCCGGTGGCACCATCGCTGGAGGAGCTCTACGAGATGCTCGACGCCGTCTGGGTCCGCGAGGGATACACGAGCGAGGAGGAGGAGCGCCTGTACCTGGAGCATGGGCGCCGCGTGCTGGCGCAGTACCACCGGGACAACGCCGCGGAGTACCGCATCCCGGCGGCCCTGGAGTTCCGCTTCACGATCGAAGTCGAGGGAGTGGAGCTGTCCGGGGTGATCGACCGCATGGACCGGATCCCGGGCGGCGGGTACGAGATCGTGGACTACAAGACCAGCCGCCGGCTCCCGCCTCGCGAGCGTGTCGAGCGAGACCTCCAGCTGTCGGTCTACCACCTGGCTGCCAGGGAGATCTGGGGGATCGAGCCCGAACGGCTCACGCTGTACTTCCTCCTGCCGGGCCAGCGCATGACCACCGCTCGCTCCAACGCCGACGTCGACGCCCTTCGCCGCCGGATCGCCACCGTCGCCGAGCGGATCGCGGCCGGCAAGTTCGAGCCGCGACACAACCCGCTGTGCGACTGGTGCGAGTACCAGCGGCTGTGTCCCCTGTTCCGCCACCGGTTCGAACGAGAGGAGGGCGACTCCGCGCCCCGGATGACGGCCATCGTGGACAAGTGGATCGAGCTCAAGCGCCAGGGCCGCGACCTCTACCGACAACTCGACGAGCTCTCCGCGCTGATTCACGCGTTCTGCGAGGAGCACGGCTACCGCCGGCTGTTCGGCACCGACGGATCGGCCGTCGACCGTCGACCCCAGCACGTCACCGCCGCCGACCCGGTGCGACTCCGCCGGATCCTCGAGCCGCTCGGCCTCTGGGAGGACGTTCTGTCCGTCGACCCCGGCAAGCTCAGCGATCTCATCGAGTCGCGCACGCTCCCGCCGGAGGTAGAGGACGCCATCCTGGCCTCCCGCGAAGAGGTCCGGACCCAGTTCGCGCTGCACCTGAGGGAGAGCGAGCGCGCGTCGCGCTGATCCCCGGCCGCCCGCCGCCCCAGTAGTCTGTGATGGACTAGATCCCCGAGGTCGGCGCGAGGTTCCCTCCGGCCCGCCGCAGGGCCTCGGCGAGCTCGATCTCCGGGGAACCTGTCCGGACGTGACCCACCGTAAGGAGCGCGCGAGCTCGGCAGAGCCCGGCGCAAAGGACGATGTACCCGCCGCTCGGGGCCGGGGACGCAGCGGGCGCGGCTGCTGCGGGAGACCCCTCGGGCGTCCGGCCGCTGCTCGGTGGACCGGCCGTGCACCCGAGGAGCACGGTCACGGCGACGACCGCTACGAGCGGCCGCGGGCACACGCGCCTGCAACCTCGAGCGGCGAGGGAAGAAGCATCGCCCGCGATCAGGACGTGTAGGCCTCCCGGGCGAGCGCGGCGGTCCATCCCTCGTCACGCGGCGCCTTCACGGAGGTCTTCCTGTTGGCAGACGGCGGCACCGGCACCCTCTGCCCGTTCAGGGCCTCGGCGATGTCTGCGAAGGACATGGTGGGGTGCTTCTCCAGCATGGTGCGCACCCTCGTCCGCCAGCCATAGTCCATGTTGTTGCAGTGCACGTGAGCGAGTCGCACGTTCGACGGCTGGAGCTTGCCACCGTCCTTCTTCCACGTTGGGTAGTGATCGGCGTTCGGCGACCACCTGTTCTCGGGTGCGTACCGCGGGTTCGGCCAGGGGTCGAAATGCGTCCTCCCGTCGGGGCAGTAGCAGGTGGGCATCTCGCACTTCAGCTCGAGGATCTGTCCGTTCTCGGCCATCCGCACGAGGATCCGCGGAGCGCCGAGCTCCTTCAGACTCTCGGCCACCGTGTTGCCTCGACCGCTCACGGGGCACCTCCCATGTCTCGCTCGACGGGAGCATATCCGGAGAACCCCCGCCTCGCGTCGAGGCCGAGGACGTGAGTGGCGCCGAGAGCCCGGCAGGCCCCCTGGTCACCCGGGGTTCGGCGTGGAGGTCGGGTTGCGAGGGATCGATGGCGGTCAGCCCTTCCCTCCGGCCCGCCGCAGGGCCTCGGCGAGGTCCTCGGGGAGCCCGATCTCCACCCGTACCGGCTCGCCCGTCACCGGGTGGGCGAACGCGAGCCGATAGGAGTGCAGGAACGGTCGGGCAAGGCCCAGCCGCTCGGCGTCCGCTCCCCCGCCGCCGTAGCGGCGATCGCCGAGGATCGGGTGGCCGATCGCCGCGAGGTGCACCCGGATCTGGTGGGTCCGGCCGGTCCGCGGGGCGGCCTCCAACAGCGTCGCGCCGCCGAAGCGCTCGCGCACCTCGAAGGCGGTCTCGGCCGGCCGTCCGGTGACGGCCGCGAGGCGCACCTTCGCGCCGCGGCGGCCGAGCGGAGCGTCGACCACGAACCGGTCGTGCTCGACCTCACCGCGGACGAGCGCGAGGTAGCGGCGGTCGAGCTCGTGCCGGCGGAGCATCTCCGCGAGGCCGGCGCGGGCGGCCTCGGAACAGGCGACCACCAGCAGTCCCGAGGTGCCGGCGTCGAGCCGGTGCACGATGCCCGGCCGCAACGGGTCGCCGACGTCGGCGAGGGGCAGGCCGGCCCCGAGGAGGCGGTTCACGAGGGTCCCGGTGCGCCGGCCCTCGGTCGGGTGGGTGGGGAGCCCCGCCGGCTTGTCCACGACCGCGAGGTGCTCGTCCCGGTACACGATCCGCAGGGGGCCGGGCTCGGGCGGCACCGCCCGCACCGGGCCAAGGTCCACGGTGATCCGCTCCCCGCCCTCCAGCCGGTGGGACTTCGGGCGGGCGACCCCGTCCACGAGCACGAGGCCCGCGGCGATCGCGCGATGAGCCTCGGCGCGCGTGATGCCGAGCGCCGCCGCGAGCACGGCGTCGAGGCGACCGGGGGTCGCCGCGAGCTCCTCGCGCACCGGTCAGGATCCCTCCGCGTCCAGGCTCGAGATCGCGAGCAGCAACGCCCCGACCACGATCGCGCTGTCGGCGAGGTTGAACACCGGCCACACGTGCACGTCGATGAAGTCGACAACCCGACCGGTGAGGAGGCCGTCCCCGCGCGCGATCCGGTCGGTCAGGTTTCCGAGGGCCCCGCCGAGCACCAGGCCCAGTGCCACCGCCATCGAGCCCTTGGACAGCCGGAAGGAGGCAACCACGATCACGATCGAGACGAGCAGGGTCGCCGTCGCGAACAGCCATGGAGCGCTCCGGCCGATCCCGAACGCGCCGCCGGAGTTGGCCGTGTAGTCGAGCTGAAGGACGTGTGGGATGAGGACGATCGGCGCCCGCCCGGCCAGCGTGTGCACCGCCCACACCTTTGTGAGGCGGTCGGCGGCATACGCGAGGGCTGCGACCACGTACAGGCGCGCGGCACGGCGCCGGGCATCCGTCACGGCGGGCTCGCTATCGGGGACGGGCCTGGGCCTGGGCGTCCTTGATGCAGAGGTCGACGTAGGGCAGCGCCTTCAGTCGGGCCTTCTCGATGGGTCTGCCGCACCGCGCGCACATCCCGTAGGTGTTGTCGTCCATACGCGCCAGGGCCCGATCGATCTTCCCGAGGAGGTCCCGCACGTTGTTCTCGATCGAGAGGTCACGCTCCCGCTCGAACGTGAACGTGCCCGCGTCGGCGTTCTCGTCGTCGAAGGATACCTCCCCCGAGATGTCCGACTGGGATGTGGCGAAGGTTGCCTCTTCGATCGTCGACAGCTGCTCCTCGAGCTGGGCCTTCTCCTCCAGGAGCCGCTTTCGCAGTTCGTCCAGTTCCTTCTTCGTGTAGGGGGACTTCACAGGCATGGTCGAGGGACGCTAACACGGGGCGATGGCCGCGACAATTCGGCGCCCTAGGTTGCGCCGAGGCGAATTCGCACCTCCTCGCCGGAGAGCGGCTCGACGTCGAACTGCTTGACGCGCGAGCGCGCGCCGCGGCGGAGGACGACGCGCGACACCGGCACGCCGAGGGCGTCGGCGAGCGCCCGGCGGGCCTCCTCCGTGGCGCGCCCCCCTTCGGCGGGCGCCCGCACGCTCACCCGTATCTCCCGCCCGTCGGCCGTCACCTCCGTCCGCGACGCGCGCGGTCGCACGCGAACCGTGACCAGCCCCATCCTTCGTGTAGCATGACCGCTTACAGGCGATGACGGGAACGAGTACCGGGGATCGCCTCCACGAGCGAGCCGGGGACGGTGTGAGCCCGGCGGTCGGCCCCCCGGGAACATCCTCCCCGAGCCGCCGCCCGAACCGGGCGCCCGCGCGCCCGCAGTAGACGCGGCCGGGCCCCGCCCGTGACAGCGGGAGGCTGTGTCGGCAGCCGGCGAGCGGTCGGGGGCCGTGAGGCTCCCGACAACGCGGGGTGGTACCGCGGGGCACGCGCCTCGTCCCTGCAGGGGCGGGGCGCGTTCGCGTGTGAGGGAAGGAGAGGAGGTCGAGCGGATGCGGCGGTTCGAGCCGGTGGACCCGAAGGTGAGCTTCCCGGATCGCGAACGGCGCATCCTCGAGTTCTGGCGCGAGGCCGACGTGTTCCGCCGAAGCCTCGAGCGGCGTCGCGGCGCGCCGGAATGGGTCTTCTACGAGGGCCCACCGACGGCCAACGGCAAGCCGGGCATCCATCACACGGAGTCGCGCACGTTCAAGGACGTGTTCCCGCGGTTCAAGACCATGACCGGGTTCTTCGTCCCACGCAAGGGCGGGTGGGATTGCCACGGCCTACCGGTCGAGCTCGAGGTGGAGAAGGAGATCGGCACCAAGACCAAGCGCGACATCGAGGAGTTCGGAATCGCGGAGTTCAACCGCCGCTGCCGTGAGTCCGTGATGCGGTACGTGGACGACTGGGAGCGCCTGACCGAGCGCATCGGCTTTTGGATCGATACCTCCGATGCCTACCGGACGATGGACACCGAGTACATCGAGAGCGTCTGGTGGTCGCTCAAGCGGCTGCACGGACGCGGCCTCCTGTTCGAGGACGACAAGGTGACCTCGTACTGTCCGCGATGCGGGACCGCCCTGTCGGACGCCGAGACGGCGCTCGGTTACACGCAGGTCGAGGACCCCAGCGTGTTCGTCCTGTTTCGCATCGCTCAGGCCCCCGACCCCTCGCTCGTCGGCGCCTCGCTGCTCGGCTGGACCACGACGCCGTGGACGCTCATCTCGAACACGGGCATCGGCGTCGCCCCCCAGGCCCACTACGCGGAGGTCGAACACGACGGCGAGCGGCTGATCCTGGCCGCGGCCCTGGCCGATCGCGTGCTGCCCGGCGACCGGATGATCCGCCGGGTGCGCGGCTCGGACCTCGTGGGGATCCGCTACGAGCCCTTGTACCCGAACGTCGAGGGCGCGCACCGCGTGGCGGCCGCGGACTTCGTCTCCCTCGAGGAGGGGACCGGGGTCGTGCACATGGCGCCCGCCTTCGGAGCCGAGGACCTCGACGTCGGCCGGCGCGAGGGATGGCCGGTCTTCAAGCCCATCGACGGCGATGGGCGCTTCACGGCGGAGGCGCCCGAGCTCGTTCGCGGCCTGTTCTTCAAGAAGGCCGACCCTTTGATCATCGAGGACCTGCGCCGGCGCGGGTTGCTGCTGCGGGCCGAGACGATCGAGCACACGTACCCGTTGTGCTGGCGCTGCAGCACCCCGCTTCTCTACTACGCCCGCACGTCGTGGTACATCCGGACGACGGCGGTCAAGCAGCGGCTCCTCGAGGTGAACGAAACCGTCAACTGGTATCCGGCGCACATCAAGCACGGGCGGTACGGAGACTGGCTTGGCAACAACGTGGACTGGGCGCTCTCGCGCGAGCGCTACTGGGGCACTCCCCTCCCGATCTGGCGTTGCCCGAACCGCCACGACACCGCGATCGGCTCGCTGGCCGAACTGTCCGACCGTGCCGGCCGCGACGTGACCGGCATCGACCCCCACCGCCCGGCCATCGACGAGGTGACCTTCGCCTGTCCCGAGTGCGGCGCGGAGGCGACGCGCGTCCCGGAGGTGATCGACACCTGGTACGACTCCGGCGCCATGCCCTTCGCCCAGTGGGGCTACCACCCGGAGCTCGGGCGGGGAATCGAGATGTTCGAGCGCCGTTTCCCGGCCGACTTCATCTCCGAGGCGATCGATCAGACCCGCGGCTGGTTCTATACGCTGATGGCGGAGGCGGTGCTCCACTTCGACTCGACCTGCTACCGCAACGTGGTCTGCCTCGGACACATCGTCGACGCCCAGGGCCGCAAGATGTCCAAGAGCCTCGGCAACGTCATCGACCCGTGGGAGGTGCTGGATCGGCAGGGAGCCGACGCCCTCCGCTGGTACCTGCTCACGAGCGGGTCGCCCTGGGCCTCGCGCCGCGTCGGCACGGAGATCCTCGACGAGGTCGTCCGCCAGTTCCTCCTCACGCTTTGGAACGTGTACGCGTTCTTCGTGACGTACGCGAACGCCGGCGGGTTCGATCCCAGCGAGCACGCGGTGCCGGCCGCGGAGCGTCCGGCGCTCGACCGCTGGATCCTCTCCCGGTTGGCGCGGACCGCGGGGGACGCCCGCGCGGCGCTCGAGGTCTACGACGCGACCACGGCCGGGCGGAGCATCCAGGCGTTCGTCGACGACCTCTCCAACTGGTACGTACGGCGGGCGCGGCGTCGCTTCTGGGATCCCGACGGGAGCGGCGGCGCGGACACCGAGGCGGCGTTCCTCACCCTCCACGAATGTCTCGTCACGCTCGCGCGTCTGCTCGCCCCCTTCACGCCGTTCGTCGCGGAGGAGCTGTGGCGCAACCTCGCCGCCGGCCGGGCCGGCGCCGCCGATTCGGTCCATCTCACCGATTACCCGGAGCCGGACCTGTTCGTCGTGGATGGGCCGCTCGAGGACGCGATGGCAACCGTCCGAGCGATCGTGGAGCTCGGCCGGCGCGTTCGCACCGATGCGAAGATCAAGGTGCGTCAGCCGCTCCCAGAGGCGGTCGTCCACCTCTCCGGGGATCACGAGGCCCTCCGCCCCCTGCTCCCGCTCGTGGCCGAGGAGCTCAACGTGAAGCGCGTGCTGTTCGCCGAGTTCGCCGAGCAGCTCGGCCGGTGGCGCGCGAAGCCGAACTTCCGCGTGCTCGGTCCCAAGCTCGGCGAACGCGTGAAAGCCGTCGCCGAGGCCCTCGCCGGGGACGACGGGTCGATCGCGCAGACGCTGGCGCGAGGGCAGGCCGTCGTTCTCCGCGGTCTCGCGTCGGGCCCGTCGGTCACGCTCCGGCCCGAGGACGTCGACCTGGCCCAGGAGACCGTCGAGGGGTGGGGGGTGGCCTCAGAGGGAGGCCTCACCGTCGCGCTCGAGCTGGAGCTCACGCACGAGCTCCGCCTCGAGGGGCTCGCTCGCGAGCTGGTGCGCGCGGTGCAGGACGCGCGCAAGTCGGCCGGCCTCGAGGTCTCCGACAGGATCGAGCTCGGGCTGGAGGTCTCCGGCGAGCTCGCCGACGCGCTTCGGGCTCACCGCGAGTTCGTGATGGGCGAGACCCTCGCCAGGACGCTTCGCGAAGGCGCCGTGCCGGACGGACATCGCGAAGCGACCCAGGTCGAGGGTGCGAGCGTGGTCGTGACCCTCCGCCGGGTCTGAGCGGGCTCCGCCTCCACCCCGGAGCCAAGCGCGCCCGGTCGGGGCGTCAGTCCTCGCCCCAGAACAGCTCGCGCAGCGATCTGGGATCGGCCCCGGACCCCGGTGGGTCGGGCTCGGGGTCCCGAACCCCGACCGTGGGCTCGGCCTCGGGCACCTCGACCCGGTCCGACGGGGGATCGCCGCCGCGCTCCGCCGGACGGGCGGCGGGAGCGGAGGCCGCCGCGTCCAGGGCCTTGGCCTGCTCGACCATCTCGCGCACCGACTGAGCGTGGTCCTGGACGAGCCGACCGAGGCTCTTCAAAAACTCACGCTCCCGGTTGAGGAACGGCGCGATGACGCTTCGTCGCGCGCCGCTCGTCCCGGAAGCTTCGAGCTCGGCCTCGCGGACGATCTGCGCGGCCTGCTCTCGCGCGCGGTTCAGGATCTCCTGCGCCTGCGCCTCCGCCCGGGCCACCGCCTCCCCTGGGTCGGCCGACGCCGCCGGGCCGTCGTCGGGCGAGCCGGCCAGGGCGACTCGACGGCGCAGGCGCTCGTTCTCCTCGATGTACGCGGCGAGCTCCTCGGTCACGAGGTCGAGGAAGGCGTCGACGTCCCGCTCGTTGTATCCGCGAAACGCCAGGCGGAACTCCTTCTGCTGGACGTCCATCGGCGTGAGCCGCGGCGCCGGCGCGGATTCGGCACCGAAGCCCACGGCATCGACCTGCGGCTTCTTCCTTCTCATGGATCCCCCCAGCTAGCAGCGGAGCGCTGAGCGCAGGACGGCAAGGATAACGAAGGCGATCAGGATCGAGAGATCCAGGCCGATCCCCCCGGCGCGGATCGGCGGGATGAGCGCGCGGAGCGGACGGAGCGCCGGCTCGGTCACGTCGTCGAGCAGGTCGAGGATCGCTCGGAACGGCCCGGCGTACGGACGCCGGAACCCCAGCAGCTCGGCCCAGGAAAGGATCACGCGGACGAACAGCAGGATCGTGGCGACGGTGACGACGACGCAGAGGACCTCGAGCAGGGCGCTCCCGGCGCCGATCATCGCGAGGAACGCCTCGGGCCGCCCGCTCAGAACTGGTTGTAGAAGCCGCCGCCGGCGATCCGCTCGCGGTCCTCCGCGGAGACCTCCATGTTCGCGGGCGTCAGCAGGTAGACGCGGTTGGCGACCATCTCGATCTTCCCGTCCAGCCCGTAGACCAGACCCGACGCGAAGTCCACCAGGCGCCTGGCGATCGTGTCGTCGGTGCTCTGCAGGTTCATGATCACCGGGATCCCCGCCTTGAAGCGGTCGGCCACCTCGCGCGCTTCGTTGAACCTGCGCGGCTCCGACTTGTGGATCGAGGACGCCGTGGTGCCTCGCGTCGAGGGGATGGTGCGTACGATGCCCTCTTCCTCGGCCTCGACGGAGACGTCCCGGACGGCCTGCGGACGCTGGAGGCTCCGGACGGTGGCCTGACCGGGCTGCGCCGCCACCTCGTCGAGCTCCTCGAACTCGTCGTCCTCGACGAGCCCCAGGTAGGTGAGCGTCTTCTTCCACACGCCTGGCATTGGGTCCTCCCTGAGTTCAGGCCGAAGGCCGTTCGCCGAACAGGGCCGTTCCGATCCGCACCATGGTAGCGCCTTCCTCCACCGCAACCTGGTAATCCATGGACATTCCCATGGAAAGTTCGACGGCGCCCGGATGGCGTTCGGCCACGCGAGCGAGCAGCTCGCGGAGCCGCCGAAAGTACGGGCGGGCGCCCTCAGGGCTCCCGGTCTCGGGCGGCAGCGTCATCAGACCGACGAGCTCGACGCCCTCGGTCGCGGCGACCTCGTCGGCGAATGCCTCGCACTCCTCGGGCGTCACTCCGGTGCCGCGGCCCGCGAAGTCCACCTCGATGAGCACGCGGAGCCGGCGTCCTCGATCCACCGCCCGACGCGCGAGGCGCGTGAAGGCCCGACCGGGCGCGAGGGTCTGCACGATGTCGGCGAGCTCGCCCACGCGGTGGGCCGTGTGGCTCTGGAGCGTCCCGATGAAGTGCCACGTCGCATCGGGCACGGCCGGGCGCTTGGCTCCAAGCTCCTGCACGTAGTTCTCGCCGAACTCACGGACGCCGGCTTCCCACGCCCACCGCAGGACGTCGGCCGACACGGTCTTGGACGCGCCGACGATGCGCACCGACGTGGGGTCGCGGCCGCGGCGCTCGCATGCCTCCTCGATGCCGCGGCGCAGCCGTTCGAGGTTCGCCCGCACCCGCTCCGGCGTCAGCTCCGCCCGTCTCACCGTCTCATCAGCTGACAGCATCCGATACCGGCCCACCCGCGACCTTCGGGGCGTGGAACGGGGCGGGGACCGGGTCCGAAAGACGGGGGAAGGGCGCCTCTCGTCGCTCCGGTCTCCGCCCCACGACGACGCCGTCGAGGCCGGCTCAGCTCTTCAGGAAGTCCGGGATGTCCAGGTCCTCCTCCGCGTCGAACGCCACGGTCTCCGGCGCGGGCTTGAAGATCTCCTCCTCTTCCTCGACGAGGAGGGACGGCACCGGGGTTGGCTCCTTCCCGGCCGTGGTGGGAAGCGGCGAAGGCTCCTCCAGGAGCCGGGAGATCCGGCTGTCGGTCCGGGTCGGCCGCTCCACCAGCTTGTCGAACCCGGCCGCGATCACCGTCACGCGCACCTCCTCGCCGAGCGCGTCGTCGACCACGGCCCCGAAGATGATGTTGGCGTCGGGATGCGCGACGCGCGTGATCGCGTCGGCGGCGCGGTTGACCTCGTGCAGGGCGAGATCGGTCGGCCCCGCGATGGAGAGCAGGACCCCGCGGGCGCCTTCGATCGAGGACTCGAGAAGCGGGGACGAGATGGCCGCCTTGGCGGCTTCCTCGGCCCGATCCTCACCGGTGCCGTGTCCGATGCCCATCAGCGCCGAGCCCGCCCCCGTCATGACCGCCTTCACGTCCGCGAAGTCCAGGTTGATGAGCCCGGGCGTCGTGATGAGCGACGTGATGCCTTCGACGCCCTGGTACAGGACCTGGTCGGCCATCCGAAACGCGTCGATCATCGGCGTGTGTGGATCCGAGACCTGGAGCAGACGGTCGTTCGGGACCACGATCAGCGTGTCGACCGCCTTCTTGAGCTCGGTGATGCCGAGGTCCGCCTGCGTGGCGCGCTTCCGGCCCTCGAACCCGAACGGCCGCGTAACCACGCCGATCGTCAGCGCGCCGAGACTCCTTGCGATCTCCGCAAGGATCGGCGCGCCACCGGTTCCGGTCCCGCCGCCCTCCCCCGCGGTGATGAAGACCATGTCGGATCCCTTGAGGATCTCCTCGATCTCGTCCCTGTGCTCCTCGGCCGCCTGCCGGCCGACCTCGGGGTCGGACCCGGCGCCCAGGCCCCTGGTCGTCTCCCGCCCGATGTCGAGCTTCACCTCCGCATCCGACATCAGGAGGGTTTGCGCATCGGTGTTCACCGCGATGAACTCGACGCCGCGAAGACCCGCCTCGATCATGCGGTTCACCGCGTTGACGCCCCCGCCGCCGATGCCGACCACCTTGATCACGGCGAGGTAGTTCTGAGGAGTCTCCATCTCGACCTCCAACCCCGGGCTTGCGCCCCCGGGTCTACCTGGGGAAACGCCGCTGTCCTGCCTCTCGCCCTACGGTCAACAATGAACCTCAACTGAAAGGTGATTGTTATATCTACTTCACGTCCAGTCGGTCACGCTACTATCAAACCGCTGGTCCGTCAAGGACGAGTCGACCTCGATTGCGCGTGCTGCTGTCGAAATCCGCCTCGGCCTCAGGACGCAGGGGTGGCGGCCGGGATCTCGGGCACGCTCACGTCCACGCTCGAGAGCGCGATCCCCTGCCCCTTGGCCCAGTGCAGGATCGCGGCGATCGCCGCGGCCTTCGCGCCGAACGCCGCCGGCCTCCCGTACTGGATGCGAGGCCCGTTCGCCAGGTCCAGTTGCAGCGTTCCATCGGACGCGAGAACCACCTGCTCCAGGCGAGCGGCAACGTCCGGGGTGAGAGCGCCGATCGCCCGCGCCGGGCCGACGGGGCTCTCTCCGCGGGCGCCGGGCACCCACGGCGGCGGCATGACGATCTGCGGGAGTCGAGGCTCCGTCGCCACCTGGTCCAGGATCGTGCCGTCGGCGGCGACCAGCCGGAAACCCGACCCGATCGGGATCGCCGCGACCGGCGACCGCTCCTCGAGCGTGATGGTGACCGTCCACGGAAGCCGACGGGTCACGCGAGCCCCGGCGATCCACGGGTCGGACTCGAGTCGTTGCTCGACGGCCCGGGTGTCGAGCCAGAGCACGTTCGTCTGCGGACCGAGTCCCCCCAGCCGCGCCACTTGGGCGCGGTCGAGGTGCGACAGCCCGACGATCTCGAGGTTCCGGAGGCGAAAGAGCGACGAGCGCGACAACGCGAGACCACCGGCGGCGAGGAGGCCCACGAGGACGAGCGCGGCCGTGAGGGCGTGCCAGCCCCTCATCGTGGCCCGAGCGCCGCGTCGAGCCCGATCAGCGCGGAACGAGGTCGAAGTCTCCAACGAGATGCACCTCCGGTTCGAGATGAACGCCGAAGCGACGCGCGACGAGGTCCTGCACGGTTCGGATCAGGTCCACGACATCTGCGGCGCGGGCCGCAGAGGAGGTCACGATGAAGTTCGCGTGCTTCCTCGAGACGGCCGCGCCGCCCACCGTCAGTCCCTTTCCTCCCGCGGCCTCGATCAGGCGGGCCGCGTGATCGCCCTCGGGGTTCTTGAAGACGCTCCCGCAGTTGGGCTCCGCGAGCGGCTGGGTTCGGCGCCGCCACTCCCGCGCCTCATCCATCCGGGCCCGGATGTCCTCCGGCCGGTCCCCTCGGAGTCGTAGAACGGCTCCGACGATCACCGCATCCCACGCAAGATCCGTGTTCCGGTACCGGAAGCCGACGGCTCGAGCGGGGACGCGTCGCAGCGCGTCCCCCAAGAGCTCGAACACGTCGACCGACTCGATCACATCGGCCAGCTCGCGACCGTGCGCGCCGGCGTTCATCCGAATCGCGCCCCCGAGCGAGGCCGGGATGGCGACGCCGAACTCCAGGCCCGACAGGGAGTGCGCAAGGGCCACGCCCGACAGGGCCGGCAGCGGCATGGCTCCTCCGGCCGTGAGCCGATCCGCATCCCTCGCGGCGAACCGATATCCCCTGCCGAGCCGAAGGACGAGACCGGCGAACCCTCGATCCGAGACGAGGACGTTGGACCCCTTCCCGATCACGACCATGGGCACCCCCGTGCGCCGGACGGCCTCCCCCGCGGCGCGGAGGTCCGCCTCCGACTCCACCTCCAGGTACAAGGCCGCGGGCCCGCCGATACGGAAGGTCGTGAGCAGGGCCATCGGGAACGACGTCCGAACGCGCTCGCCGCACGCCGCGCGGAGCAGCCGCTCTGCGGCGCGCACGGCGTCGTTCATTCCATCCCCCTGATGCGCTCCATCGCCGCGTCGCCGAGCATCCACACGTCCCCGCATCCCATCGTGATGACGAGGTCGCCCGGTCGCACCTCGCGCTCGAGGAACGACACGACGTCCGCGCGGTGCGGCAGGTACACGACGCGTTTGCCCGGCGCGGCGAGGTTGATCCCCTGGACCACCAGCTTCCCCGTGACTCCGGGGATCGGATCCTGGTCCGCCGCGTACACATCGGTGACCACGATCGTGTCGGCCTCCACCAGGCTCCGCCCGAGCTCGCGCCACAGCGCCTGCGTGCGCACGTACCGGTGGGGCTGGAAGACGGCCACCAGTCGTCTGGGCCGCGTCCTTCGTGCGACGCCCAGGGTGACGGCGAGCTCGGCGGGTACGTGACCGTAGTCGTCGTAGAACTCCGCGCCCCTGGCCCGCCCCCGCAGCTCGAACCGCCGGTGCACCCCTCGGAACCCGGCGAGGGCATCGGCGGCGACCCGGACCGGCACGCCGACCAGCCGCGCTGCGGCGATCGCCGCGGCCGCGTTCCAGAGGTTGTGCTCCCCGTCGACCGCGATCCGAAGCGGGACGCGTTCGCCGTCCGTGATGACCGTGCCCGCCGCGCCCCCAGGGCCCGGCGATGACACCTCGACTCGGACGTCGGCCGTCTCGCTCCGCCCGTAGGTGACGCGAGACGAGCCCGGGGGGATCGCGCGCATCGCTCCGGGATCGTCGGCGCACACCACGACGTGACCACTCCGCTCCGCGAACGCACGGAAGGCCGCCTCGATCTCAGGGAGCCCGCCCGGGTAGAAGTCCACGTGGTCCAGATCCACGTTGGTCACGACGCCCACCTCCGGTCGGAACAGGAGGAACGATCCGTCGCTCTCGTCGGCCTCCGCAACGAACAGGTCTCCGGCGCCCGACCGGGCGCCGCTGCCGCTCTCGTTCGGCTCCCCGCCGACCACGTAGGTGGGATCCAGGCCCGCGCGTTCGAGCACCAGACCCACCATCGAGGTGGTCGTGGTCTTCCCGTGGGTCCCCGAGACCGCGATCGCTCGCTTCCCCACGGCCGCCGCGGCGAGCGCCTGCGCCCGGATCCACACGGGGACTCCCCGACGGCGGGCCTCCGCCAGCTCGGGGTTCCGCTCGAGTATCGCGCTGGAGATGATCACGGCATCGGGATCTCCGACCTGATCTGGGCGGTGTCCGACGAACACCGTCGCGCCCGCCTCCGCGAGCTGCCGGAGCCCCTTCGAGTCCTTGAGGTCCGATCCGCTCACGCGGATGCCGCGGGCCATGAGGAGCTTGGCCAGGTTGCGCATGCCCGCCCCGCCGACCCCGATCATGTGGACCGAGCGCACGCTCGCCAGATCGGGAACGGGCAGCGTCGGCGCGCTACCGGGAGGCGGGACGTACTCGCTCACCGCCGAGCCGCCTCCAGCACGGCCTCCGCCAGGGTCTCGGCCGCGTCCGGCCGGCCCCACGTTCGAGACCGGGCGGCCATGCGGCCCAAGCGATCGGGGTCGTCCATGAGGTCCGTGATCCGGGCCGCAAGGAGCTCGCCGGTGAGCGCCTCGTCCATCACGATGGTGGCGGCGCCGGCCCGTTGGAGCGCCCGCGCGTTCGCCTCCTGATGGCGTCCGGTCGCGTAGGGATACGGGATCAGCATCGAGGGCAGCCCGCAGACGGTGAGCTCCGCGATCGTGGTCGCTCCCGCTCGCGCGACCACGAGGTCGGCCACCGCGTACGCGAGCTCCATCCGATCCAGGAAGGGGAACGCCCGCACGATCGGCTCGCGGCCGGGCACGAGACTCCTGGTCACCGCCTCCAGGTGCGCGTTCCCCGTCAGCAGCAGGATCTGCAGGTCGCGCCGATGACCAAGCCGGTCGAGCGCGTCCACGGTCGCCCGACACAGGTTCAGCGCGCCCTGACTGCCCCCGACGACGAGCACCGTCTTGCGGTCTGCATCGAGGCCGAGCTCCTCCCGCGCCTCCTTGGCCAGAACCTCGCGTTCGGACGGGACGGCCAGGATCGGCTCGCGCACGGGATTGCCGGTCAGGATCGTGCGTGCCGAACGCGGGAACATCCGCTCGGCCTCCGCGAACGACAGCGCGACCGTCCTCGCCGCCCTGGCGAGGGCCCGGTTGGCCAGACCCGGGACGGCGTTCTGCTCGTGCAGGACCAGCGGCCGCCGAGCTTGGATGGCCGCGACGGCCACCGGAACGCTGACGTATCCCCCCATGCCAACCACCACGTCCGAGCCCTCCACCAGCGGCCGACATCGCACGACCGAGGCGAGCGCCGACATCGGAGCCGACAGGGCGCGGACCGAGACCTTGCGGAGGAGCGGACGCGCCTCCACGGTGGTGAAGGGGAAGCCCGCCTCGGGAACCAGCGTTGCCTCCTGTCCACCCGCGGTCCCCGCGAAGTGAACCTCGGCCCCGTGGGAGGCGGCCAGGCGGCGCGCGAGCGCGAGCGCCGGGAACACGTGCCCGGCCGTCCCACCGCCGGCAATCAGCACTCTCATGCTCGGCTCCCTCGCCGTCGGCCCGGCGGAGCCGCCCGCGCCGGGCCACGGGCGACGTTCACCAGGATGCCGACCGCCGCCAACGACGCCACGAGCGACGAGCCCCCGTACGAGAGCATCGGGAGCGGAACGCCGGTGATGGGCAGCAACCCGGTGACCCCGCCCAGGTTCAGGAGGATCTGCAGTCCGAACCAGGAGACGATGCCCGCCGCGAGCAGTCGCCCAAAGACGTCCGGCGCCCGGACGGCGATGCGGATCCCCGAGTAGAGCAACACGCTGAAGGCCAGGAGAACGACCAGCTCGCCGACGAGCCCGAGCTCCTCGCCGAGGATCGAGAAGATGAAGTCCGTGTGCGCGTTCGGAACGTACATCCATTTCTGGCGGCTCGCGCCGAGTCCGACGCCGAACCAGCCGCCGGACCCCAGGGCGATCAGCGACTGCTTCAGCTGGTACCCCGCGCCCAGCGGATCCGCGCTCGGGTGGAGGAACGAGAGGAACCTGGTCCGCCGGTAGCCCTCGCTGAAGATCAGAGCCAGTCCCACCGCCCCGCTCACGGCGGCGGAGACGACCAGGTACCTGAGCCTGACCCCTGCAACGAACAACAGCAGGAACACGCACCCGGTGAGAATCAGCGTCGTGCCGAGGTCCGGCTGGATCATCACCATGCAGGCGACGAGCGCGGTCACCGGCACCAGCGGCAACGCGACGTGCGCCACCTCGTCGAGCCGGTTCCATTTGCGGGCCAGGACCGTCGCCGCGAAGACGATCAGCGCGAGCTTGGCCATCTCGGAAGGCTGGATGGTGATCGGCCCGAGAGCGATCCAGCGGGACGCCCCGTAGGCCTCGATGCCGGAGGACGGGTGGAGCACGAGCGCGAGCAGCGCGACCGTGAGCGAGAGGAGGGGTATCGCGAGCCGCTGCCAGATCTCGTAGCGCATCCGCGAAGTCAGGAGCAGCGCGAGCGCTCCGACCACGGCGTACGCGGCCTGTCGCTCGAAGAACACGAAGCTCGATCCGTACTGCGCGTACGCGGAGATGGAGCTCGCCGACAGGACCATGATGAGCCCCCCGCCGGTCAGGAAGACGGTCGAGCCGATCAGCAGGGCGACGACGCGGCGGGACGCCGCCTCCGCGTGGGCGCGCGACTCGGCCCGCCCCGCAGACGCGACGAGCCGCAGGTGCCGCGTCCTCGCCGGCATCCACGCCTCAGTGCGGGCCACCCGCCACCTCCTCGGCGAGCGCGCGAGCGGCGTCGGCGAACCGTTCCCCGCGATCGACGTAGTCCCGGAACATGTCCCAGCTCGCGCACGCCGGTGCGAGTGTCACGGTTCCGTCCGAGGGAGCGAGCTCGAAGGCGGCGCGCACCGCCTCCTCCATCGACCCCGCCTTGCGCACCGGAACCGATCCCTCGAACAGGCCCGCGATCTCCGACGCCGACTCTCCGATCGCGACCACGCCCGACAGCGCCGGCACGGCCTCGGCGAGCGGAGACAGATCCACGCCCTTGGCCACGCCCCCGGCGATCAGCACGACCCGACGTCGACCCGCGAGCGCATGGAGGGCGGCGTGGACGTTCGTGGCCTTCGAGTCGTCCACGAACGTCACATTGCCGATCCGCGCCACCTCCTCACCCCGGTGCGGGAGGGGTCGCATCGCGCGCATGCCCTCGAGAACGGCCTCGGGTGGCAACCCGAACGCGAGGGCCGCGGCGGCGGCCGCGGCGGCGTCGGCGCGGAACCCCGCGCTCGAGCGCGGCGGATGGCCGAGCCGCAGCTCGCCGTCCAGGCGCGCGACGAGCTGTCCGTCCACGTAGCCGACCTCACCCTCGGCCGGCTCCGACAGGCGGAACCACACCCGCGCGCAGCGAGCGGAGCGTGAGATCGATGCCGCCGCGGGGTCCTCGGCGTTGCCGACGTGCGCTCCGTCCGTTCCCTGGAGCTCGAACACGCGGGCCTTCGCCGCCGCATACGCCTCGAAGGATCCGTGCCAGTCGAGGTGGTCCGGCGCGAGGTTCAACAGGATCGAGACCCTGGGGCGGAGCCAGTGGTGGAAGCGCAGCTGGAACGAGGACGCCTCCACCGCGAGGGCCTCGTGACCCTCGCCGGCCGCGATCGAGAACGGGTGGCCGATGTTCCCACAGGCCACCGCGTCCAGACCGGCGGCGCGCATCATGCACGCGACGAGCTCGGTCGTGGTGGACTTCCCATTCGTGCCGGTCACCGCCACATAGGGCACGTCGCACAGCCGAGCGCCCACGTCGAGCTCGCTCCAGACCTCGATGCCGCGCTCGCGCGCCCAGGTCAGCACCGGCGCCCGCTCCGCCACACCCGGACTCGCGACGACGGCCGAGGCGCCGTTCAGGTGCTCGGGACGGTGACCGCCGAGGTGCACCTCGACACCGAGCGCCCGCACCTGGTCGGCCTCCGCCACCTCCGACCGCTCTTCCGTCACCACCACCCGAGCGCCCGCGTTCGCGAGCGCCCGCGCTGCCGCCGTTCCGGCCACGCCGAGCCCGACCACCACCACGCGCGATCCCTCGAACGGCCTCATCCGGTTCCGCCCTTTGCGAGGAAGTCCGCATAGAACAGGCCGATCCCGACGGCCACGCACATGCCGGAGATGATCCAGAACCGGACGATGACGGTGAACTCCGGCCAGCCGGCGAGCTCGAAGTGGTGGTGGATCGGGGACATGCGGAAGATCCGCCGCCCGAATCCTCGGAACGCGATCACCTGCAGGACGACCGAGGTGGTCTCGAGGACGAAGAGGCCGCCGAGCACCACCAGCAGGAGTTGGGTGTACGTGACCACCGACAGGGCCGCGATCAGACCGCCGAGAGCGAGCGCTCCGGTGTCGCCCATGAAGATCCGGGCCGGCGCCGCGTTCCACCAGAGGAACCCCGCCACCGCGCCGACGGCGCCCCCGGCCACGATCGCGACGTCCAGCGAGGCGTTGAGTCCCACCGGATAGCAGGCCTCGGCCGGCGGGATCGCGGCGCACGAGTGGCGCCACTGCCAGAACGAGATGAAGACGTACGCCGAGAGCACGAGGATCGCCGACCCCGACGCGAGCCCGTCGAGCCCGTCGGTCAGGTTCACGGCGTTCGACCACGCGGCGACGATGACGAGCACCCACAGATAGAACGCGATTCCGAGCGTCACACCCGTGTCCCGCACGAACGAGAGGTCGGTCGTGATGTGGCCCGCCCTGACCGCCACGAGCCCGAACGCCACCGCGACCACAGCCTGTCCCGCGATCTTCGCGGCTTTCGACAACCCGAGCGACCGCTGGCGTCGGACCTTGATGAGGTCATCGACGAACCCCACCAGGCCGAGCCCGATCGTGGCGAGCAGCACGCAGAGCCCGGCAGCGGTGACCGTTCCGAACACCACGCGCGTCACCAGGTACGAGACCACGATCCCGGCGAGGAACACCGTCCCCCCCATGGTGGGCGTTCCCATCTTCTCCATGTGGGTCCTGGGGCCGTCCTCGCGAATGTGCTGCCCCCAGCCCCACCTGCGAAACAGGCGGATCGCGATCGGCGTGCCGAGGAGCGAGAACGCCATCCCCACGGCGGCTGCGAGCAGGATCGCTCTCACCGCAGGGCCTCCGCCACGCGCTCGAGCCCCGCGATTCGCGAGCCCTTCACCAGCACGACGTCGCCGGGTCGAGCCCACGAGCGCACGTCGCGGGCGGCGTCGTCGGCGGAGTCGTACGCGGCGACGTCCTCCGGGAGCGCGCCCTCGCGAACCGCCGCGCGAGCGATCACCGCCGCCTGCTCTCCCACCGTCACCAGTCGATCGACGCCGATCCGGACGACGAGCTCGCCCAAGCGTTCGTGTTCCTCGAGTGCGATCGGTCCCAGCTCGGCCATGTGCCCGAGGACGGCCGCGAGCCGACCGGTGCGGGCCATCCACCGAGCTGCCCGAAGTCCGGCCGCCATCGAGTCCGGGTTCGCGTTGTACGCGTCGTTCACCACGACGACGCCGTCGGAGGTCGTGAACGTCTCCATGCGCCAGCGCGAGACCCGTGCAGCCTTCAGGGCGGTCGCGCACTCCTCGACCGAGACGCCGAGCGCGATGCCGCAGGCCGAGGCCGCGAGGGCATTCTGGACCATGTGCTCGCCGGGCACCTCGAGCTCGACGCGGGCACGCTCGACCCCGGCCACGAGCTCGAAGCTCGCCCGTCCCGACTCATCGAGTCGAAGATCCTGAGCGCGGACGTCGGCCGTGCCGTCCAAGCCGAACGTGAGAACCTTCGCACGCGTGCGGGCGCCGTACGCGCGCACGACCGGGTCGTCGGCCGACAGGATCGCCACCCCCGAATCCGCGAGGGCGTCGACCGGCTCCGCCGACGCCTCCACGATCGCCTCCCAGGAACCGAACACCTCCATGTGGGCCACGCCCACGTTGGTCACCACCACGGCATGCGGGCGGGCGACGCCGCAGAGCAAGGCAACGTCGCCCGGATGACGGGCCCCCATCTCCGCGACGAGCACCTCGGTGTCCGCTGGCGCGCCGAGGATCGTGAGCGGCAAGCCGATCTCGTTGTTGAACGAGGCGGGGCTCGCGTGCGTCCGGAACCTGGTCTCCAGGATCGATGCGGCGAAGTCCTTGGTGGACGTCTTCCCGTTGGCGCCCGTGACCCCGAGCACCGTCGTCGAGTCCATCTCGCTTCGCTCGATCCCCGCGAGCTCAAGGAGGGCGGCGCCCGGATCCGGGACCACGACGAGCGAACCCGCAGTCACCGCATGCGCGACGACCGCCCCGACCGCGCCCCGATCCAGAGCGTCGTCGACGAAGTCGTGCCCGTCGGCGTGCGCGCCCCGCAGCGCAAAGAAGAGCGACCCGGGCGTCGCCAGCCGGCTGTCGACCACGACGCTCGAGGCCACCGCATCCGGTCCGCGAAGCTCACCGCCCAGCGCCGCGGCGAGCATGGAGAGGGGGCGCGGTCGCATCAGCGCCCCCCGAGTCTGCGAAGCTCCTCGGCCGCGACCACCCGGTCGTCGAACGGGATCGTGTGATCGGCGAACTCCTGTCCGGTCTCGTGACCCTTGCCGGCGATCACGACGACGTCGCCCTCCCCCGCGTGCGCGAGCGCGAGTCGGATCGCGAGCCGCCGATCTTCCTCGATCGCGTAGGGCCCGTCGCCCTCGCGCGCCCCGCGCTCGATCTCTGCGATGATCGCCATCGGGTCCTCGCTTCGGGGGTTGTCGCTCGTGATCACCGTCAGGTCGGCGAGGTCCGTCGCGACCCTGCCCATCAGCGGGCGCTTGGCGCGGTCTCGATCTCCCCCGCAGCCCACCACAACGATCAGCCGACGGCGCGCGAGCGGTCGGGTCGCGCGGAGCACGTTCTCCAGGCTGTCGGGCGTGTGGGCGTAGTCCACCAGCACGAGGAAGTCCCGGCCCCCCTCCACCGGCTCGAGCCGGCCGGGAACGCCCCCCACCGCCCCGATTCCCCGCGCCGCCACGTCGTCGGGGATCCCCAGGCTGCGCGCCGTCGCGAACGCCGCGAGGCAGTTCTCCACATTGAAGCGTCCGCGAAGGGGCGAACGCACCAGAGTATCGCCCACGCGAAACGCCAGACCGCGGGCGTCGGCCTCGAGGTCGGTCGCCCGCACGTCGGCTTCCTCGCGCACTCCGAAGGTGAGCACCGGGAGCTCGAGCTCACGGAGGAGCCGCCTTCCCGCGGGTGAGTCGACGTTCACCACGGCCCTTCGCGCCATCCCCGGCGTGAACAGACGGGCCTTCGCTCGGAAATAGGCCTCCATCGTCCCGTGGTAGTCGAGGTGGTCCTGGGTGAGGTTGGTGAAGACCGCGCTCTCGAAGACCACGCCGTCCACGCGGTGCTGCTCGAGCCCGTGGGAGGAGACCTCCATCGCGACGGCTCGCACGCCGCGCCCGACCATCTGGGCGAGCAGGCGGTGAAGGTCCGGCGCCTCGGGAGTCGTTCGGGCAAAGGGCACCGGATCGCCGTCGATCCGGGCCCCGGTCGTGCCGACGAGCCCGGGAGTCCAGCCGGCCGCACCGAAGATCGACTCCAGCAGGTAGGTCGTGGTGGTCTTCCCGTTCGTTCCGGTCACGCCGACCATCGTGAGCCGGTCCGCCGGGCGCCCCAACAGCTCGGCGCAGATCGGCCCCATCGCCACCCGGACGGACGGCACCCGGACCTGGGTGGCGTCCACCGGCAGCCAGCGCTCGACCACGAGAGCCGCGGCGCCGCGCACGACCGCCTCGGCCCCGAAATCGTGTCCGTCGCGACTTGATCCGGGAACGCAGAAAAAGAGCGACCCGGGCCTCACGTCGGCGGACCGGTACACCGCCGCCGTGATCGCGACGTCGGGGCTGCCCCGCAGGTCGTAGCGGCTGAGCGCCGCCACGAGGGCGCTCAGGGGTCGTGCGTTGGGGCCATGGGGTGCCAAGACGTCTGAGCTTATCGTCTGCACCTGCGTGCGCCCGCCGGCGGTCCCGCTCACGGCTCAGCCCACCGGCTGGAGATGCGGGGGAAGAGGAAGGCGGTCGCCCGGCGCGATCCCAAGCCGCTCGATGGCGTACCGCGCCACGGTCTGGAACAGAGGAGCCGCCGCCACGCCGCCGTAGATCGTGGCCGGGCGATCGAGGGTAGCCAGGATCACCACGTCCGGGCTCGAAGCCGGGAGGAAACCGATGAACGACGCGATGTCACGGTCGGTGTAGTAGCCGCCGCTCGGCTTGGGGATCCGGGCCGTGCCCGTCTTGCCGGCCACCTGGTATCCGGGGATCTGCGCCGCGACTCCCGTCCCTGACTGGACCGCGAAGGCGAGCATCTCGCTCACGGCACGCGCCGTCTGGGCCGAGACGACCCGTCGCGTCGGCGAGGGAGGCGCCGGGTGGAAGACTCCCTGCGAATCCACCATGCCGCGGACCAGGCGGGGTCGGACCCACACGCCGCCGTTCGCGATCGTTGCGTAGACCGCTGCCATCTGGAGGGCCGTCGCCGAGATGCCCTGTCCGTACGCCATCGTCGCGAGGCTCGTGTCGGTCCATTGATACAGGGGCAGCAGCAACCCCGGCGACTCTCCGGGGAACCCCACGCCGGTCGGCTGGCCGAGCCCGAACTTCGACAGGTACGTAGCCATCCGTGCCGCGCCGAGCCGTCGCGCCACGAGCACCGCGCCGATGTTGCTGGACTGGGCGACGATGTCGCCGATCGTCATCGGCTCGGGCGGATGCGTGTGGGCGTCGTGGATCGTGAAGGTCCCGATCTGCATCTGGTCCGGGACCGAGAATCGCTCGTCGAGCGTCACGGCGCCCTCCTGGACGGCCGCCGCGGCAGTGATCACCTTGCAGACGGATCCGGGCTCGAACGCGTCCGTAACCGGCGTGTTGCGCATCGTCGATTGCCTGGCCGTCGAGAAGGCGTTCGGGTCGAACCACGGGTAGCTCGCCATCGCGTAGATCTCCCCGGTATGCGGGTTCATCACGATGACCTCGCCGCCGACCGCATGGTTGGCCCTCACGGCCTGCTCGAGCGCGGCCTGGACCTGATATTGGAAATCGCGGTCGATCGTCGTCACCAGATCCATCCCGGGCACCGGAGGCTGCTCGACGTCGATCCCGCCCACGATCGGCTGACCGCTCGGGTCGAGCTCCTGCGTGCGCCGGCCGGCGACGCCCGCGAGCAGCCGCTGGTACTCGAGCTCGAGGCCCGAGAGGCCGGTCCCGTCCACACCGACGAACCCGAGGACCTGCGCCGCCACCGGTCCAGCCGGGTACACGCGTCGGGTCGTGGAGAGGAATCCGATGCCGGGCAGGTGGAGCCGCTCGATCCGGTTCGCCTCGGCGAGCGGTACCTGCCGCGCCAGGTAGGAGAAGCTCGTGTCGGCCGTGAGCGGCGGAAGGAGGTCCTTGACCGCGATGTGGAGGATCGGCGAGAGGCGCACGGCCGTCGCCCATGGATCCACGACGTACCGGGGGTCCGCGTACACGTCGCGAGCCGGAAGCGAGAGCGCGAGCGGCTCCCCCGAGCGATCGACGATCTGCCCGCGCGCGGCCGGCAGGGTTACGGTGCTGAGACGCTGGTCGAGCGCACGCGTCTGGTACGCGTCGGCCTGGCTCACCTGCAGCACCGACAGGCGAACGACGATCGTGACCATGGCGAGCGACATCCCGGCAAAGAGCGCGATGAGCCGTCGTACCGGCGGCCGCTTCACTCTCCACCCGCCATCGAGCCCGATCCATTGCGCTGCACTTCGTTCACCGTTGCCGCGACCCCGGCCGGAATCGACCGTCGTGCAGGCGGCACGTGGAGGAATCGGATGTCGTCGGGGAGACGCATGCCGTGGCGCCTGGCCCAGGCGGCGATCCGGCCGGGGGCGGACAGGGTGGCCTGCTCGTGGACGAGCTCGAGGTGCTCCTGCGAGAGCGCGGCGATCCGCTGCTGCAGGTCGTCCACCCGAAACGAGCTCTGAGCGAGCAGGGCGTTCAACGCGACGACCCCGAGGATCATCGATCCCACGACGGCCGTGGAGAGCACGAGGAACCCGATGGTCCCACGGCGACGACGCACACGCGCCGACGGACGCGGCATGGCGGGACCGGGGACCGGCAGCGACCGAGAGGGGCGCGGTCGCGCCGCCGGTCGGGACGGGGCCACCACGGGAGCGGGCCGCTGCAGGCGCCTCGCCGGCTCGCTCATGCCGTCTCCCCTACCCGCTCCGCCGCGCGCAGACGCGCGCTCCTCGCTCTGGGGTTGCGCGCAACCTCTTCGGCGCCGGGGCGCAGCGGCTTGCGGGTGAGCGCGGTCAGTCGATCGTCCGACGAGAAGCAGCGCTTGACGATGCGATCCTCGAGCGAGTGGTAGGCGATGACGACGACGCGGCCACCGGGAGCGAGAAGCCCGACCGCTCGAGGCAGGGAAGCGGCGAGCTCCTCGAGCTCCCGGTTGACCGCGATGCGGAGCGCCTGGAACGTCCGGCGCGCGGGGTGGGGGCCGCCCCGACGCCCTCCAACGGCGCCCGCGACCACACGCGCGAGCTGGTCGGTCGTCTCGATCCGCCGCCTGGCCCGCGCGCGCACGATGGCGGCGGCCACCCTCCGGGACCGCCGCTCCTCGCCGTATTCGAACAGGATCCTCGCCAGCTCTGGCTCGGACAGGGAGTTCACCAGATCCGCGGCGCTCTCCCCTTCTGGGTCCATTCGCATGTCGAGGGGACCCGGCTGCCGGTAGCTGAAGCCGCGCTCCGGACGCTCGAGCTGCATCGAGGAGACCCCGAGGTCGTAGAGGAACCCGTCCGCCCCGCCCTCCACGGGCATCTGCGAGAACCGGGCGCGGATGCCGACGAACCGCGGTCCGAACCGCGACAGGCGGGCGGAGGCCCGCTCGAGAGCCTCGGGATCGCGGTCGATCCCGATCACGCGGTCGACCCCCGACTCGAGGAGCGCCTCCGCGTGACCTCCCGCCCCGAGCGTCATGTCGACCACCGTCCCCCTGCCGCCGAGGAACCGGATGACCTCGTCCACCATGACCGGCCGGTGGCCCCACTCCTCCCGCACGCGGACCGCCTCATCCGAGCAGACGAACGGCGAGCAGACCGAGCCCCAGGTACACGGCCATCGTCAGCGCGGACAGCGCGATCAGCTGCAGGCTCTGGCCCAGCTCCGCCGCGAGGGGTCCTCTCATCTCCCGCCTCCAACGTCGAGCGTCCCGGCCTGGTAGGCGCCGCCGTGGCTCTGCTCGTAGCGCTCGTGCGCGTCCCGGTCCCAGATCTCCATCCGGTCGTACACGCCGAGCACCACGGCCTCCTTGCGGATGCCCACCTCGCTCCGCAGCCGCTGCGGGATCAGCAGGCGTCCCTGGGAGTCGAGCTCCACGGCTTCGGCCTTGCCGAAGAACATCCGCGCGTACGCGCGTCCCTCGGCATCGGAGAGGGGGAGCGAGCGCACCTCGCCGGCCCGGCGCTCCCATTCGGCCCTGGGGAAGCAGAACAGGCACCCGTCCTGCCCGAGCGTGAGCACCGCGCCGTCGGCAAAGGCCTCACGGAACCGGGCGGGCAGGCTGATCCTGCCCTTGGGGTCGAGCTGATAGCTGTGCGTGCCGAGCAGTTCGGCCACGCGTCCTCCCCTTCTCCTCCACTGCGTGCCACTTTATGCCACTCTTACTCCACCACGTCAAGAGGAGAGGGTGAAGATGGGTCAACGTCTGTGAACCACAGTCACCAAGGGTGATGGGCTGCTACCCGGACGAGGGAGCCCTGGAGGCCGTGGAGTTGGGGGTCTCAGCGAGGCGCGAGCGGCCCGCTCACGCCAGGTAGGGCTCCCACTCGGGCTCCAGGCGACCAAGCGACAGGCGGAACCCGTCCGGGGGGGCGAAGGGCCGTCGCGCGAGCCGCAGACCCGCCTCCTCCGCCAGCCGGTTCTCCTTCTTCGAGTTGCAGCGCCGACACGAGGCGACCACGTTCTCCCACGAGTGCTCGCCGCCCCGTGAGCGCGGGACGACGTGGTCCAGGTTCTCGGCCGGCGCCCCGCAGTACTGGCAGATCCAGTCGTCGCGCGCAAACACCGCTCGCCGGGTCAACGGAGCCTGAGCGCGGTAGGGGACGCGAACGAAGTAGCGGAGCCTGACCACCGATGGAGCCTCGATCGCGAGCCGCTCCGAGTGGAAGATCATGCCGTTCGACGCGACGACCTCGGCCTTCTCCTTGAGCACGAGCACGACCGCCCTCTTCGCAGACACAACTGCCAGGGGCTGGTGCGACGCGTTGAGAACGAGCGCTCGTCCCATGGTGGGTTGCAGCGAGTATAACGAGCGGCACCCTCAATCCGGCCCGGGTGCTTGAATCGGGCGAATCCCAGGGTTGTAATCCGCCGGAGGGCGGCGGTCGACCCTCTCCGAGCATCGGGACGCCTGAAAGGTGCGAACAAGGGGCCGCGCGGGGCGTCCAGCCACTCGGGTTCCGGTCACCGCCGCCCTCTTTCACGCATCGGTCCCACCCGCCGTCTACCTCCACTGCGTGCCCTGCGTGCTCGCGGGCATGAACGCCGTCTCGCTCCCTTGCCGAACGATCGGCCCCGGCGTTGGGCGGCGGGCTCGTCGCCGAGATGCGCCCGCCATCGGGCAAGAGCCCGAAGGGAACTGCACTGCCTTCTTGCACGTACACCCCGGTAAGATGGTCCGGTCGGGTGTGGAGGTGGGGACGTGGACACTCGAGAGCGGGATACACGCGATTGGGAGCGATTTGCCGAGCGATTCCACGACATCGAGTCCAACGTCGAGAAGGTCGTTCAGGGCAAGCAGCGCGAGATCCGCCTGGCCCTCGTCGCGCTCGTCGCCGAGGGCCACCTCCTGATCGAGGACGTCCCCGGCGTCGGCAAGACGATGCTCGCCAAGGCCATCGCGCGCTCGATCGACTGTTCGTTCCGCAGGATCCAGTTCACGCCGGACCTGCTGCCCACCGACATCACGGGCGTCAACGTCTTCAACCAGGAGCGAGGCGACTTCGAGTTCAAGCCGGGCGCGATCTTCGCCAACATCGTGCTCGGCGACGAGATCAACCGCGCAAGCCCGAAGACGCAGTCTGCCCTCCTCGAATCGATGGAGGAGCGCCAGGTCACGATCGACACGGCCACCTACCAGCTCGGGCAGCCCTTCATGGTCATCGCGACGCAGAACCCGATCGAGCACGAGGGCACGTATCCACTCCCGGAGGCGCAGCTCGACCGATTCATGATGCGGCTCGCGATCGGCTACCCCTCACCCGACGTCGAGACCGACATCCTTGCGACCCACGGCATCCGGTCGACGCTCACCGACATCGGGCCCGTAACGGACGCCCTCGGCGTGCGCGAGATGATCGATCAGGCGCGCGAGGTGCACGTCTCGCCGCCGGTTCGCCGTTACATCGTCGACATCGTCGAGGCGACGCGGAAGCACCCGGACGTGTATCTCGGGGCCAGCCCGCGCGCGTCGATCATGCTGCTGCGCGCGGCGCGAGGGCTCGCCGCGGCCGACGAGCGCGACTACGTCGTCCCCGACGACGTCAAGGCCCTCGCGGCTCCCGTCCTCACCCATCGGCTGATCATCACGGCCGACGCCGTGATGGGAGGCCGCTCGGCGACGGTCGTCCTGGGCGAGATCCTCCAGGAGGTCGCCGTCCCGGTCACCGGAAGGACCTAGGCATGCCTTCCGGCCGCGGCGTCGCAGTGTTCGCCGCGGGCATCGCGCTGTGGGTCGCCGCCCGTGTCGTCGGCTCCCCCGCCCTGCACATGGTGGCCGTCGGCCTGGTGGTCCTCCCCTTCGCCTCCGCCCTCTTCGCTCGATGGAGCCGCCAGCGCCTGCGTGTGCGACGACGGCTCTCCGATCAGCGCATCGCTCCGGGCATGCGCGTCACCGTGGACCTGGAGATCGAGAACGAGGCGCCCGCCGCCACGTCGTTCCTGTTGCTCGAGGATCGGGTTCCCCCCGGGCTCGGCCGGCCGGCCCGGCTCGTGCTCGCCGGGATCCCCGGTCGGACGAAGCAGCGCGCTTCGTACACGCTCACGGCGCAGGCGCGGGGCCGCTACTCGCTCGGACCGCTCCTCGTCGACATCTCGGATCCGTTTGCGCTCAGCCGGATGCGTATGGAGTTCGACCACCGGGACGACCTGGTCGTCACCCCCGAGGTGGAGGACCTCGAGGCGGGATCGTCCTCGCCGTTCGGTCAGACGAGCGGTCTGTCGCTCGCCAAGCACGTGTTCCGAACCGGCGAGGACTTCTACACGATGCGTCCGTATCAGGAGGGCGACGATCTTCGCCGGATCCACTGGCCGAGCGTGGCCAGAAGCGGCGAGCTCATGATTCGCCAGGACGAGTCGTCCCGCCGGGCGAGCGCCGTCCTGTTCCTCGACACACGCGCGGCCGCGCTCGGAAAGGCGCGCACGCCCGCCTTCGAGCGCGCGGTCTCGGCCGCCGCCTCCGTCGGCGTCCTTCTCTCCCGCTACGGCTTCTCGATCACGCTCGCCTTCTCGCACATGGCCCCCATGCCCGTGAACGAGGAGCGCATGCTCGAGGCGCTGGCGGGGATCGGACACGACGCTTCCCGTGCGTTGTCCGCGGGGCTCACCCGCCTTCGCTCGGTCGCGGCGGGCGACGTCATGCTCGTCGCCATCACCGCCCCCCCGCTCCCGACCGAGCTCACGGCTCTCATCCGATCGGGCGTGGTGTTCGGCCCGAAGATCGCGATTCTCGTCTACCCGGTCGATCCCGAGACGCTTCCGCCCGAGCGACAGGCACAGCTCGAAGGTCGTGCGACCTCGGCGCGGCTGTCGCTCTCTCGCTCCGGCTGGGAGGTCCTCATCGTCTCGCCCTCGGGAAGGCTGCGCGACGTATGGCAACGAACCATGGATCGCTCGACCGCCCTCAGCGTGTAGCCGCGCTGCTTGCGCTCGCGCTGCTCGCGCTCACGACGGCCCTCGCCTTCGGCCGCATCTACCAGACGCACGGACCGACCTGGAAGCTCATCGCGGCCGCCCTCGCATCGCTCGCGATCGCCGCTCTGCTGCAGCGCCGAAGCCTCCTGCTCGCGGGGCTCGTGAGCGGCGCCGGGTTGCTCGTCACCCTCGGTCTGCTCGTGTTCCCATCGACCACGTGGTTCGGGCTCCCCCTGGCCCAGACGCTGCACGCGATTCGCGAGGCCCTCGGTCACATCGGTCAACAGGCGCGCGTGCAGGTCGCGCCGACCCCGCCGGTCACCCCGCTGATGATGGCCGGCGTGACCGCCGTGTGGACGGCGGTTTTCTCCGCCCACGCCCTCGCGGTCAGGGCGGCGAGTCCCCTCCTCGCGGTGCTTCCGCCCGCGGCGCTCGTTGGGTTCGCGGACACCGTCCTGGAGGACGGCGCCCGTCCGATGTACGCGATCGCGTTCCTGATCGCCGTGCTGCTCGTGGTCTTCACCGACGGGCTCCGGCGGATCCGCCAATGGGGCCCCGTGTGGGGCCTCTCCAGGCACCGGATCTCCGCGGCGGGACGAGGCGCCCAGCGCGTGGCGCTTCTGGCGGTTGCAGCGGCGGCGCTCATCCCGGGGATCCTGCCGGGGTTCCGCTCCGGCGCCCTCATCGACTTCTCCACCGTCAACCGCGGGTCCGTGCACATCGACCCGTTCGTGTCGATTCGCGCCGAGCTCAGGCGCACGAACCCGGTGGAGCTCTTCCGCGTGACCTCGACCGACACGGAGGGCAAGCCCGCCCCAACGTACTGGCGCCTGTATGCGCTCGACCAGTTCGACGGCACAACCTGGAAGAGCTCGGACCCCCAGGGAGCCCACGCCCGGGTGCTGGCGACGCCGGTGCAGCTCGCCGGGACGTTCCCGCCGACCGCCCCGGTGATTCAGCAGCGATACGAGATCGTCACCGACCTCGGCGACCGGTGGCTCCCGATGGCCTACCCCCCGCAGCTCGTGCAGGTCCCGTTCGGTACGATCCGGTTCGACCAGGGCCTCACGGCGGCCATGGCGCCGGAGAACCTTGACGCCGGCACCGAGTACGTTGTGACGTCGCGATACGTCTCGCCCACGCCGGACGAGCTGGACCGGGTGACGTTCGGGCCCCCCTCCCAGTACGGGCAGGCCACGTTCGTGCCGCCCGACGTGCCGGCGCAGGTTCGGCGGATCGCGCAGCAGTGGACCGCCGACGCCGCCTCCCCCTACCGGAAGGTCCTCGCGATCCAAGACCGGTTCCTCGACGGCAGCTTCCACTACTCGGTGAACGTGAAGCCCACATCCGATGCGAACGCCATCGTCGCCTTCCTGACCAAGACCAAGACCGGCTTCTGTCAGCAGTTCGCCACGGCGATGGCTGTCATGGTGCGCGAGCTGGGGCTGCCCTCGAGGGTGGCCGTCGGGTTCCTGCCCGGAACGCAGTCGAGAGCGACCTTCACGGTGAGCACCCAGCAGGCCCACGCATGGGTGGAGGTCCTGTTCCCCGGCTACGGCTGGCTGCCGTTCGATCCGACGCCGCGCGGCCCCAAGCCGCTCGCGATCCCCGGCTCCTACCTCCAGCCCGACGCGGAACCCTCGTGCGCACCGGGCAAGCCCGCATGCGGTCCCCCCTCGGGATCGACTTCGGGCGCGGAGGCCGGACCCGTCACGGGGCCGGCACGCAAGCTGCTCGCGACGGACCCGTTCCGCGTGACCCGGCCGAGCGGGCGTCGAGTGCCGAGCGGGCGGCAGACGCCCGAGAACGGCGGGTACCTCGCCTTGTACCGACTCCTGCTCCTCGTGCTCGCTGGGCTCGCGCTCCTGCTGGCAATCGCCATCCCGGCGATCAAGGCGAGCTGGCGCCGCGCCGTTGTGCGCCGCGCGCATCGACCAAACGAGCTCGTGCTCGCCGCCTACCGGGTGTTCGACGGGGAGGCGGCCGACCTCGGACTGGGACGTGCGCCTGGCGAGACGCTCGGGGAGCATCGAGAGCGGCTCATGCGCACCGCCCGATTCGCCGACGGGCACCTGGAGCGCCTCACCGACCTCGCGACGAAAGCCGCCTACGCGCGTGGCCAGGTCAGCCCGGACGACGCGAGAGCAGCCGTGGCCGAGGCGCGGGCGGCGATCCGTGACCTTCGTCGTGGGGCCGGCGTCGCCCGACGCACGCTCGGCGTCTTTCGTCCCGGGATCTGAGGACCCACGGTGGGGACGGGGCGCCCGCGCGTCCCTCCTCAGGTTCCGGTCCTCGTGTGGGCAGCCGCCTCGCGGAGCGCCCGCACGAACCGGTCCCGGTCCTCCTTGAACTGCCCCACCTTGGCCTCGACTCCGCTCGCGATCTCGTCGATCGCGACGAAGAACGCGAGCTGGCCCTCACGCAGCGCGTCGAGGATCTCGCCGCTGCGGCGTGCCACCTTGAAGATGCTCACGCCGTCGGTGATGAGCTTGACCTCGGACAGGTGCTTGTCGAGCGCGGCCCGTCGGTTGAGGTACTCCCACGCGCGACGGACCCGCTGGAGCGACATCCCCCCGTCGAGGAGGGATTTCACGACCCTGAGCGCCACGAGGTCGCGGAACGAGTACAGGCGCGGAACGCCGGACCGTCCGCCGGTCTGCTGCACGGAGGGCTTGACGAGACCGATCTGGTCCCAGTACCGGAGCTGACGCGGCGTGCACGAGGTGAACTTGCTGGCTTGATGCGCGGTGAACCCCTCCATAGGACGCGCGCCCCCCGACGTCTCCTCACTCACCGAACACCTGTATCCGTCAGCCCGTCGAGGGAAGACTCGACGTGCGGTAGACGGTCACGCCCTCGGGGAAGGTGACTTCTTTTACCCCGAGGCGACAGCCGTGGCAAGCGCGCTGCACGTTGGCGTCACCGATCGCGCGTCTCCGAAGGGCGCGCGATCGCTCAGCTCGATGGGGGTGGGGTAGGGCCGCGGAATCGACCCGACAGACGAGCGAGGATCGACGCGATCGAGAAGCGCCCAGACTGCTGGAGGGCGCGCACCTGCTCCTTGCCGAGCTGCTTCAGGTAGCGGTAGACGAGGAGGGAGGAGACCAGCATCACGCCGAACCCTCCGACCGCGATCCAGAGCGAGACCGGGAA
>Ga0070741_10003229_pt1 | contig 41051 bp, 39 predicted proteins | sample Coa_R1_4_FD_66440 | JGI IMG/M metagenome (GOLD analysis project Ga0070741, IMG submission 66440) | Surface soil microbial communities from Centralia Pennsylvania, which are recovering from an underground coalmine fire - Coalmine... | ecosystem: Environmental > Terrestrial > Soil > Unclassified ... | reverse complement strand
GCGAAGCACGCGCGGGAACAGTTAGGCGCAGGTAACGGTGCCGGCGGTGACTAGTCCTGCACGCATCGATTATCGCGTCGCGCCGGGCGGGCGACTGAGCGGCGAAATAGGGATCCCCGGCGACAAATCGATTTCACATCGCGCGGTCATGTTCGCCGCGCTTGCCCAAGGAACCACGCACGTGGAGGGGCTGCTCGAAGGCGAAGACGTCTTGTGCACGCTCGCTGCGTTCCGCCGCATGGGCGTGCCGGTAGAGGGTCCGCGCGCTGGTCGCGCAAAAATAACGGGGGTCGGCATGAACGGTTTGTCGGCGCCCGGCGCCTCGCTCGACATGGGGAATTCCGGCACCGCGATGCGGCTCATGGCCGGTATTCTGGCGGCGCAGCCGTTTGATTCGGTGTTGGTCGGCGATGCTTCCTTGACTCGGCGTCCGATGAAACGCGTGGCCGACCCGCTTCGCCTGATGGGGGCGATGATTGAAACCGGGGAAGAAGGCCGCCCCCCGTTGCATATCCGAGGAGGGCGGAAGCTTAAGGGGATCGACTATCGACTACCGGTGCCGAGCGCCCAGGTAAAGTCGGCGGTACTGCTTGCCGGCATGTACGCGGACGGCGGTACATCGGTAACCGAGCCGGCGCCGACACGCGATCATACCGAGCGGATGTTACGGGCGTTCGGCTATCCGGTCGAGATTTCGGGCGCCACCGTGCGCATACCGGGTGGCGGACAACTGCGGGCGACCGACCTGCAAGTGCCGGCCGATATTTCCTCGGCGGCGTTTTTCCTGGTCGGCGCAAGCATTGCGCCAGGGTCGGAATTGACCCTTCGCGGTGTCGGTATCAATCCGACCCGGATCGGCGTGTTGAACATTCTGCGGCAGATGGGCGCGAACGTTGAACAGGTTAACGCGCGCATGGCGGGCGGGGAACCGGTGGCGGATCTGCGCGTGCGCGCCGCTCGCCTGCGTGGCATTCACATTCCCGATGCGCAGGTGCCGCTCGCCATCGACGAGCTGCCCGTGATTCTTATCGCGGCCGCTTTTGCCGAGGGCGAGACCGTGCTGACAGGCGCGGAAGAACTGCGCGTTAAAGAGAGCGATCGAATCGCCGCGATGGCGGCGGGTCTTGCCGCCATCGGCATCGACGCGCGCGAAACCCCGGACGGGATGATAGTGCGCGGCGGTAGCGCCAAGGGCGGTATCGTCGATAGCCGCGGCGACCATCGCATCGCCATGGCTTTCGCCGTTGCCGCGTTGCGCGCTGACCGACCGATCACGATCCTCGACTGTAAGAATGTGGACACGTCGTTTCCGGGTTTCGCCGGGGTCGCGCGCACCACGGGTCTCGGCATCGAGGTGGTTCCTACCGCCGCGTGACGCATGGCGCCGTCATCGAAAATACCGGTTGTCGCCATTGACGGGCCGAGCGGTTCCGGCAAAGGAACGGTTGGGCTGCAATTGGCGGCTCGCCTTGGCTGGCATTTCCTGGACAGCGGGGCCCTTTACCGGCTGGTCGGCCTCGCCGCGCGCCGTGCCGGGGTCGACTTTGGCAATGATCGCGGGCTCGCCGCAATCGGCGAACAGCTCGATGTCGAATTCCAGCCGCGGCCGGACGGCTCCGTCGCGGTCCTGCTTGGCGGGGAGGACGTCAGTGATGTACTGCGTACGGAGGAATCCGGGGACGCCGCTTCGCGTGTTGCCGCTATACCGGCCGTCCGGCAGGCGCTGTTGCACAAACAGCACGCCCTGCGCCGGCCGCCCGGCTTGGTAGCGGATGGCAGGGATATGGGAACCACCGTCTTTCCGGACGCTATAGTAAAGGTCTTCCTGACGGCGAGCGCGGAGGTGAGGGCCAACCGTCGGTATAAACAGTTGAAGGGAAAGGGGTTCGATGTTAACCTTCCGCGGCTTTTGGACGAGATACGTGAGCGCGATGCCCGCGATGCGGCGCGCGCTGCATCGCCGCTCAAGCCCGCTGCGGACGCCCATTTACTGGATACCTCCGAGTTAAGTATTTCCGAGGTGGTCGATCGCATCGAAAGCCTGCTCCGCCGGCAGTGGGGCGGAGGCGGCCGCGCTGGTCAATAATAGTAATGATCTGTTGGGGCTCGCGGCGCCGCGAGCCGGTCTATCGTGTATGCAATAGCGGAGAGTTATGGCAGAGAGTTTCGCGCAACTATTTGAAGAGAGCCTGAACAAGCTGCGCATGCAGTCGGGGCAGCTGATCACGGGCGAGGTCGTGCATGTGGACGACGATGTCGTGATCGTCAATGCGGGCCTGAAGTCCGAAGGCGTCATCCCGGCGATCCAATTCAAGGATTCGCAGGGGAGTCTCCACGTAAAAGTGGGCGACCGCGTCGAAGTGGTCGTGGAGTCCATCGAGGACGGCACCGGCGAAACCCTGCTCTCGCGCGAAAAAGCCTGCCGCGTCAAAGCGTGGGAAGATCTCGAGAAGGCGTTCGAGGATCAATCCATCGTCACCGGTGTCATGACCGGTAAAGTCAAAGGCGGCTACACCGTCGCTATCAATGGCGTGCGTGCCTTCCTCCCCAGTTCTCTCGTCGACGTACGTCCGGTACGCGACCCGAGCTATCTCGAAGGTAAGGAACTCGAATTCAAAGTCATCAAGATCGACCGCAAGCGCTCGAACGTCGTCGTCTCGCGCCGCGCGGTGGTCGAGAAGGAAATTTCCGCCGAGCGCCAGGCGCTGCTCTCCAATCTCGAAGAAGGTCAGGTGGTCAAGGGCGTGGTCAAGAACCTGACCGACTACGGCGCGTTCGTCGATCTCGGCGGCATCGACGGCCTGTTGCATATCACCGATCTCGCGTGGAAGCGCGTAAAGCATCCGTCCGAAGTGTTGAAGATCGGCGACGAAATCGAAGCGAAAGTGCTGCGCTACGACCGCGAGCGCAATCGCGTGTCGCTCGGCCTCAAGCAGTTGGGCGATGATCCGTGGGTCGATATCACGCGGCGCTATCCGGAACGCACGCGCCTGTTCGGCAAGGTGACGAATATCACCGACTACGGCGCGTTCGTCGAAATCGAGCCGGGCGTGGAAGGCTTGGTGCACGTGTCCGAGATGGATTGGACCAATAAGAACGTGCATCCGACCAAGGTCGTGCAGTTGGGCGACGAAGTCGAGGTGATGGTGCTCGACATCGACACCGAGCGCCGCCGCATCTCGCTCGGCATGAAGCAATGCCAGCCGAATCCGTGGCAGGAGTTCGCCGCCAACCACAACAAGAACGAGAAGGTCAAAGGCAAGATCAAGTCCATTACGGATTTCGGCGTGTTCGTGGGACTCGAGGGCGGCATCGACGGACTCATTCATCTCTCCGATCTGTCATGGAACCGTCCGGGCGAAGAAGCGGTGCGCGACTACAAGAAGGGCGATGAAGTCGAGGCCGTCATCCTCGCCATCGACGCCGAGCGCGAACGGATTTCGCTCGGCATCAAGCAGCTCGAAGGCGATCCGTTTTCGGTGTACGTAGCCGCGAACGGCAAAGGCGCGATCGTCAAAGGGACGGTCACGAGCGTCGAAGCCAAGGGTGCGGTTATCAAGCTCGGCGAGGACATCGAGGGATATCTGCGCGCATCCGAGCTTGGACGTGAACGCGTCGAGGACGCCCGCACCGTGCTAAAAGAGGGTGACGCCGTCGAGGCGAAAATCACGACTATCGATCGCAAGAACCGCAAGATCTCGCTGTCGGTCCGGGCCAAGGATATCGAAGAGGAGACCGAAGCGGTCCAGGAGTACACGCGCAAGGCGGCCTCGAGCGGTGGTTCCACGCTGGGCAGCAAGCTGCGGGAAAAACTCGACGCGCAGGACAACGCAGAAGACTAAACGCCGGGGCGGTGGAAGGGTTGCAATTGGCGGGCGGCTTTCCTATAGATAAGTTGATATGACCAAGTCTGAACTCATCACCGCACTGGCCGCGACACAACCGCAGCTCGACTATCGCGACGTAGAGCTCGCCGTAAAGGAGTTGCTGGAGCAGATGTCGGCGGCGCTCGCGTCCGGGGAACGCATTGAGGTCCGCGGGTTTGGCAGTTTTTCCCTGCACTACCGGCCCCCACGCATCGGCCGCAATCCGAAGACGGGCGCCGCGGTGCATGTCCCGGACAAGTTCGTTCCTCACTTCAAGCCCGGCAAGGAATTACGCGAACGCGTCGATAGCGCGCCGCGCTGAACTCTTTCTTCGAGAGAGGTCGGCACGAGAACAGAACGGCATTAGGGCCGCCCGATGCCGTTTTTTTATGGCTTGAAGATTCCTGCGCGGGCCGCGACGGCACGCGCATATACGGAGGGGGCATGAAGCGCGTTTCTTATCTTATCGTCATCGTCGTCACCCTGCTGTTCGGCATTACCTTCGCTTTCCAGAATCGCCAGGACGTGGAGCTCGCGTATTACTTCGGCTTGCATTGGCGCGGCTCGATTTCGCTCGCGCTGCTCGCGGCGCTCGCCATCGGTATCGGGGTCGGTTACCTCGCCAGTTTACGCATGGTCATCCGTATGCAGCGGCAATTGGTGCAGGCGCGGAAGGAGGTACGCCAGATCGAGCAGGAAGTGATGAACCTGCGGGCGTTGCCCATTAAAGATGTCATTTAGCGATCCTCAGCTTCTACTCTTACTGCTCCTGCCGTTAGCGGCGGCGTCGGGGTGGTTTATCGCGCGCTATGACGCGAAGCGACAAGCGGCCAAATCGTTCGATCTTCCGTCGGCCTATTTCAAGGGCCTTAACTTCCTCCTCAACGAACAGCCCGATAAAGCCATCGAGATCTTCATCCAGGTGCTGGAGGTGAATTCCGAAACCGTCGAGACCCATCTCGCGCTCGGTAACCTGTTCCGGCGCCGCGGCGAGGTGGAACGCGCGATCCGCATCCACCAAAATTTGATCGCGCGGCCGACGCTCAACCGGGAACAGCGCACGTATGCGTTGCTCGAGCTCGGACAGGATTATTTCAAAGCGGGCCTCTTCGATCGGGCGGAGAATTTATTCCTCGAGCTGGCGGAGGTGCGGGCGCATAGCGAACAGGCGTTGCGTTTGCTGCTCAGTATCTATCAGCAGGAAAAGGAATGGGACAAGGCCATTCAAGCCGGACATCGGCTGGCGCGCGTATCGGGCAAGCGCATGGACGACGTGATCGCGCAGTACTATTGCGAGCTGGCGGAGCAGGCGATCGGTAAAAAGAATCTCGGCGCGGCGCGCGATTTTTTGCGGCAGGCGTTTGCGGCCGACGCTAATTGCGTGCGCGCGAGCATCGTGCTCGGCGATATCGAGGCGCGTGAAGGACGGTTTCGCCAGGCGATCGAGGCGTGGCGGCGCGTGGAGGATCAGGATGCGCACTACTTCGGCGAGGTGGCGAACCGCATCGCGGACGCCTATCGCCGTCTCGACGATGAGGAGGGGCTGTACGAGTTCTTCAGCGCCGCCTTGAAGCGCCACGCGGCGGTCTCGATGACGTTGACGTTCGCGGAGATCATCAAACGCCGCGAGGGGGCGAAGGCGGCCGAGACGTTCATCGTCGACTCGCTGCGCCGTCATCCCAATGTGCACGAGTTGCACCACCTGATCGAGTTGAACCTCGAGCAGGCGCAAGGCACGGCGAAGACCGATCTTATTCTGCTCAAGGGCATCATCGAGGAACTGCGGCAACAACACCAGGGCTACGCGTGTCAGCAGTGCGGTTTCAAGGGCCGGTCCTTGCATTGGATGTGCCCGAGCTGTTCCCGTTGGAACAGCATTAAGCCGGTGGTGGAGGAGTGAGGTGAATTCTCCACGCGTGATCGTTGCGCTCGATTACGCTTCCGCGGAGGAAGCCACCGCGTTCGTCGCGCGCGTTACGCCGCCGCACTGTTGGCTGAAGTTGGGACTTGAACTCTACACCGCCGCGGGGCCGATGTTCGTGCGCCGCCTGAAGGAGCTTGGTTTTCGCGTGTTTCTGGATCTCAAATTTCACGATATTCCGAATACCGTGGAGCGCGCCTGCCGCCAGGCGGCGACACTCGGAGTGGATCTGTTGACGGTACATTGCCTCGGCGGGCGCGCCATGCTCGAGGCCGCTCGCCGCGGGGTGGGCGACACACCGGCTCGACCGCGCGTCATCGGAGTGACGTTGTTGACCAGCCTCGACGCGCGCGACACGCTTGAAATCGGCGTCAGCGGCGACATCGCGAGCCGCACGCTCGCGCTTGCGGAGCTGGCGCGATCGGCCGGGTTGGACGGAGTGGTGTGCGCGCCGACCGAAGCGCAAGTATTGCGCAGCCGGCTCGGTCCGAACTTTTTGCTCGTCACTCCCGGCATTCGACCGGCCGGCGACGCCGTCGGCGACCAGCGGCGCGTGGCGACGCCGGCGCAGGCGCTGGCGAGCGGCGCCGATCTGCTGGTTATCGGTCGGCCGGTCACGCAGGCGGCGGATCCTTCCGCCGCGCTTCTTTCGATCGAGCGCGAAATCGCGGATGTCAAATGACGGCTCTACAGCGGCACCGGCGCTCCTGATAGGATTGCGCTCCGCAAGCCGAGGCCCGCACACCAAGGACAATGCTGTCACAACTGCTTCGTAACATCCGTGATGTCCGTATCTTAGTGGTTGGGGACGCCATGCTCGACCGCTATTGGTACGGCGGCGTCGAGCGCATCTCCCCGGAAGCGCCGGTACCGGTGGTCGCGGTCGCCAAAGCCGACGAGCGCCCCGGCGGCGCCGCGAACGTGGCGCGCAACGTGCGCGCGTTGGGCGCGCGCTGTCGCTTGCTCTCGGTCACCGGAGACGATGCCGAAGCCGACAGTCTCGAGCGGCTCCTGCACGATGATCATATCGATTGCACGCTCTATCGAGACAAGTTGATCAACACGACCGTCAAACTGCGCGTGATCTCGCGCAATCAGCAACTTTTACGTATCGATTTCGAATCGCCAGCGAGCAAAGACGCGCGCGTGAAGCTGCTCGATCACTATCTCGCGCACATGCGGGATTACGGCGTGGTGATTTTGTCGGATTACGGCAAGGGCGGGTTGGGCTACGTGCAGGAAATGATCGCGGCGGCGCGCGGCGCGCGCGTACCGGTGGTGGTCGACCCCAAAGGCGACGACTATAGCGCGTATCGCGGCGCGACGTTGATCACTCCGAACCGCAAGGAGTTCGAGCAGGTCGCGGGACGATTCCGCGACAATGCCGAGCTCGAGCGTAAAGCCGGTGCCATGGTCGCGGCGCTTGAGCTCGGCGGGTTGTTGATAACGCGGGGCGAGGAAGGCATGAGCCTCGTGGAGCGGGGCGGGCGGGTGCTGCATCTTCCCGCGCGCGCGCGCGAGGTGTTCGACGTTACGGGCGCGGGGGACAGCGTGATCGCCTCCATCGGTTGCGCTTATGCCGCGGGCGGTAAGGTGGAAGACGCGCTGCAGCTGGCGAATATCGCGGCGGGCATCGTGGTCGGGAAACTCGGCGCGGCGGTGGCGACGCCCGATGAAATCCTGCACGAGCTCGAGCAGCAGGGGGGCTGATGATTATCGTCACCGGCGGCGCCGGCTTTGTCGGGGCGAACCTGGTGGCCGCGTTGAACCGGCGCGACATCAAGCAAATCGTCGTGGTCGATGATCTGGCGGATTCGGATAAGTTTCGCAATCTGACCGATTGCGAAATCGCGGACTACCTGGACAAGAGCGACTTTCTGCGCCTGATGCAGTCGAACGGTTCCCGGCAGCGTATCAAAGCCGTGTTTCATCAAGGCGCATGCTCGGACACCATGGAGCGCGACGGCGCTTACATGATGCGCAATAATTTCCAGTACTCCAAGGAAGTGCTGCATTACTGCCAGGGCCGAAAGATTCCTTTGATATACGCATCGTCGGCGGCGATTTACGGAGCGGGCAAGACGTTTCGCGAGGAACGGATTTACGAGTCGCCGCTTAACATATACGGATATTCCAAGTTTCTTTTTGATCAATACGTCCGCGGCCTGCTGGTAAAAAAGCGAGCGCCGATCGTGGGGCTGCGCTACTTCAACGTGTATGGCGATCGTGAGCAGCACAAAGGAAGGATGGCGTCCGTCGCCTTTCATCATTTTCAGCAGTTTCGCAACGACGGCAAAGTCAGGTTGTTCGAGGGTTCCGACGGTTACGCGCCCGGCGAGCAGCGCCGCGACTTCGTGTCCGTGGAAGATGTCGTCGCGGTCAATCTGTATTTCATGGACCACCCGAAACGCAGCGGGATTTACAACGTCGGCACCGGGCGCAGCCAGACGTTCAACGACGTCGCGTTGGCGGTGATCAATACGCTGCGCGAGCGCCGCGGGCAGCCGAAGATGACGCTTGCGCAAGCGCAAGCCGAAGGACTGATCGAATACGTTCGCTTTCCCGAAGAACTGAAGGGGAAGTATCAAAGCTTTACGCAAGCGGATATCGCTTTATTGCGCAAGGCCGGTTACCGCCGGGAGTTTCTTGCCGTAGAGCAGGGCGTGGGCCGCTACGTGCGGCGCTTAATGGAAAATGTGAGCCACTGACGCGCATTTCTGTAATTTCAAAATGAACGGACGATGGTATTTGGTTTATTGCAAACCACGTCAGGAAGCGACGGCGCGGCGCAATCTGGAGCGCCAGGGATACAAAACGTATCTTCCGCTCTTGCGGCAGAGGCGGCGGCGCCAGGGACGTTCGGTCACGGTCGTCGCACCCATGTTCCCCCGTTATCTTTTTATCCGCCTCAATCAGGACACGGACAATTGGAGCCCAATTCGTTCGACGCTCGGCGTGGTTTCGCTGGTACGCTTCGGTCATGCCCCGGCCGCCGTGCCGGACGATCTGGTAGCCACGTTTCGAAATCGCGAGGATAACGAGGGTATCCAGCGATGGCCGGAGGAGACCTACCGCCGAGGAACCAAAATCCGCATAACGGAGGGCGGGTTTGCCGGGTATGAAGGAATATTTCTTGCGCGGTCGAGCAAGGACCGCGTCACCGTGTTGCTGGATGTGTTGGGGCGCCATGCCCGGGCGACTATTGATACGGGGGCGGTTGAACCGGCGAGCTAAAGGGTAGTAGGTGCTTGACCCGCGTTATTCAGCGCCTATAGTGTTCATTAAATGAACACGCGCGATAACAAGGAGGAAGAGCGCCTGCTCGAGCTGCTCGACGTCGTCGGACAACGGAGCGACGTGAGCCAGCGCCACTTGGCGCGCCATATGGGCGTGGCGCTAGGACTGGCGAATTCCTATTTGCGCCGTTGCGTCCGGAAGGGGTTGATCAAGATTTCGACGGCGCCCGCCAACCGCTATCTCTATTACCTCACGCCGAAGGGCTTCTCCGAGAAGAGCCGGCTCACGGCCAAATATTTCTCGGTGTCGTTCGAGTTTTATCGCAAGGCGAGTGAGTCTTGCGTCAAGACGATTGAAGAATGCAAGGCGAGGGGATGGCGCAGGATCGTTCTTTGCGGTGCATCCGACCTCGCTGAAATAGCGATGCTGCGCGCGATCGAAGCGGAGCTGATCGTAGTCGGCGTCTTCGACCCGGATAGCGATCGTCGACGTTTGCTTGGTGTTTCGGTGGTTCAAATTCTCAAGAAGGCCGAACCATTCGATGGGTGCGTACTGACCGACTTGCAGGTGGCGGGCAAGCGGTACAAAGCGTTGGCGTCGGAGTTGGGCGCCGACCGGGTGGTTGTACCCGACATCCTGCGGTTGTAGGGAGACGTTAAGAGGCGCAGGACGCGCGGGGGAATACAGGTTGTGCGGAGCAATACGCTCTGCATGGCGGTAGCGTGCCTGAAAACGGCGCGCGAGCTACTGTAGCCACCTCCCAAAGCGACGTACCAATGCGGCGGGTTTCGTTACGGTTCAACGATTATGAACGTCCTTATAACCGGCGCGGCAGGATTTATCGGATCAGCGCTCGCCCTGCGTCTACTGGATCGAGGCGACGCGGTATATGGAATCGATAACCTAAACGACTATTACGAAGTCTCCCTTAAAGAAGCCAGGCTGAGACGATGCACTTCCCATTCGCGTTTTACATTTCAAAAGCTCGATATTGTCGATCGGAAAGGAATGGGGGGGCTTTTTTCGGCGCACTCGTTCGATGTCGTCATGCACTTGGCGGCACAGGCAGGCGTGCGCTATTCGATTGAAAATCCCAACGCTTACATTGACGCGAACCTGGTGGGTTTCGGGAACATTTTGGAGGGCAGCCGGCACGGCAGGGTAAAGCACTTGGTATTTGCGTCATCAAGCTCCGTGTACGGAGCCAATACCAAGTTGCCGTTTTCCGAGCACGATAACGTCGATCATCCGGTTTCGCTGTACGCCGCGACGAAGAAGGCGAACGAATTGATGGCGCACACTTACGCGAGTCTGTACGGCCTTCCTTGTACCGGTCTGCGCTTTTTTACGGTCTATGGTCCGTGGGGTCGGCCCGATATGGCGCTGTTTAAATTTACGCGAGGGATTTTAGAAGGCAAGCGTATTCCGGTTTTCAATCAAGGAAAGATGATTCGCGACTTTACTTATGTGGATGACATCATCGAAGGTGTGGTGCGAACGCTCGACCGTCCGGCCTCCCCGGATCCCGCTTGGTCGGGCAAGGCGCCGGATCCGGCAACTAGTTATGCCCCGTATCGCGTGTATAACATCGGCAACAATCAACCGGTAGAATTGATGCGCTACATACGCGTGCTCGAGACGGCGCTCGGACGAAAAGCAGAAATGGAATTTTTGCCCATGCAGGACGGTGACGTCCCGGCGACCTATGCTGATGTCGAGCAACTGCGAAAAAATACCGGCTTCTCGCCCCAAACCACGATAGAGGAAGGGGTAAAGCGCTTCGTGGAGTGGTACCGGAATTATTATCAGGTATGACCGATGCGATCTTTGAAGCTGCTCAGTACGGTGTTTTGCTTAGTGGTCGAGGTAACCGCATGAGATATCGTGCCACGCATGGACGCCAAGGACATCCAGCCTGTGATCCTATCCGGAGGCGCGGGCACGCGCCTTTGGCCGCTGTCGCGTGAGCACTACCCTAAGCAATTGCTTAACTTGTTAGGCGAAGGAACACTCGTGCAGCAGACGGCGGCTCGATTTAACGGTAACAACGATGTTGCCGGGCCTTTATTCGTTTGCAACGAAGAGCACCGGTTTCTGATCCGCGAGCAAATGGAACAAATTGGCGCGCGGGCCGCGATGATCATGTTGGAACCGATCGGCAGGAATACGGCGCCCGCGGCAACGTTAGCGGCTCTATGGCTCACGAACGCCGGCCTAGATCCGATCATGTTGGTGATGCCGGCCGATCACATCATTAAGGATCGGGCGAGTTTTGAGGCGACCGTGGTCGGGGCTTTACCCATTGCGAAAGAAGGCTGGCTCGTGACTTTCGGCGTAATGCCGACGGCGCCGTCCACCGGGTATGGATATATCCGCAGAGGGGGGGGAAATGCAGTCGTCGAGTTCGTGGAGAAACCTGACCGCGAGACAGCAGAACGTTACGTGCAGTCGGGCAGCTATCTCTGGAACAGCGGCATATTTCTATTGCGCGCGAGCGTGTGGCTCGAAGAGTTACGGCGATTTGCTCCGGACATCCTGCAGCACTGCGAGGCGGCGCTGGCTAAAGGCAAGCGCGACGGCGGTTTCTATCATGTCGACCGTGACGCCTTCCTCAAGTGTCGGAGCGAATCGATTGACTACGCCGTGATGGAAAAAACGAACCGCGCCGCGGTGGTTCCGCTCGATGTCGGTTGGTCCGACGTGGGCGCTTGGTCCAACTTGTGGGAAGTGGCAGGGCAAGATGAAAACGGCAATGTCGTGCGTGGAGATGTTTGTCTATATGACACGCAAGACAGTTTAGTTGTCGCTCAACATCGCCTTGTAGCGGCAATCGGCTTAAAGAACGTCATTGTGATCGAGACGCCCGATGCCTTATTAGTTGTAGACAAGAGCCGGGCGCAGGACGTTAAGCAGGTCGTTGACAAGTTACGAGCACAGAAGCGCGACGAGCATGTGACGCATCGACGCGTCCATCGACCATGGGGGTACTATGAAGGCATCGATGGAGGCGAACGGTTTCAAGTGAAGCGACTTATGGTCAAACCTGGCGCCGCTTTATCGCTGCAAATGCACCATCACCGTGCCGAACACTGGGTAATCGTCAAAGGAACTGCGCGGGTAACGCGCGGGGAAGAGGTGTTCCTGCTGACAGAGAACCAGTCGACATATATTCCACTGGGGGTTAAACATCGGCTGGAAAATCCGGGTAATATCCCTCTCGAGATTATCGAGGTTCAGTCGGGTCCTTATCTCGGCGAGGATGATATAGTGCGGTTTGACGATGTTTACAGTCGAGTCAAGCATTAGACCAATCGAGAAGAGCTGACAGACAGTTATAAGAAAACGCTGTGGAAGGTCGAATAACAGAAAGACGGACAGAGGTATATACGTCGCCGAGTCTCGTGCGTAGGGAAGATGACGACGAGATAACGATCGCGGAGCTCTGGGGCGCTTTACGCAAGAGACAGTTATGGTTACTTGCGGGTCTACTTTGCGGTGTTGTCGCAGCACTGGGCTATACGACTTTGGGTCCCGCTACTTACGAATCGCGCGCAACTATTCAGATAGGTAGGGTGTATGACAAAGCAACTATAGAGGAGCTAGGTACCCTGGCGGCTCGACTCATGGATCAGTACGGTGCGGAGTCCGAGGATGCGGAGCGCAAAACCGCTCACCTCAAGCGGGTAAGCCAAGCTTCCAGCAAACAAGTGGCGCCAGCATCTGATGTGGTGAGACTGGTGGCAACTGCCCGCTCTCCCGAGGAAGTGAGAGAGTTTTTAGAGCGCATCGTCGCGAACCTACTCGAGCAGCATGACCACGTGTATGCCGGAGCCATCAGGCCTCCACAGCAACACCTTGCAGATATCGAAGGACAAATCGGACTTATGTCCGTGCAGGTGAAGCAGCTTGGTACCTTGCTTGCTCGCTTAACGGAATCTCAGCCTGTACAGGCCTCACTCCTTGCCCTCGAGCGCGGCCGTCTGTCCGAGGAGTTAAATCGACTGGAACGCGAGCGATTGAACCTGCAACGACAAATTATCGACAGCAGCCGGAGCAGGGTCATCTCAAAGCCTACGTTGCCGCAGGCTCCTGCTTCTCCCAGCGTCACTATATCTCTTGCCTCCGGGATTGTGCTCGGTCTGATCATAGGATTTTTTGCAGCTCTCATAAGAGAGAAATATGCGATGACACGAGCCGCCGCGGAGATAGATGCGCGCCATGTGCGAGGTGATACCTAGAACCTGTCTCAAAATCACATATCTCGAGATTGCTTCGTCGCAAATAGCGCTCCGCGCAATAACAAACAAAAGGCTCATAATTGCGAGCGAAGCGAACCAATCCATTTTGAGATAGGTTCTAGATATAGCAGCTGCCAATCGGCCGAGTTGATGTCACCCCTCCTCGAACCGCCCTGCTGAACGACCGAAAGGACTTGTAGATGCTCGCGGTCGTTCAGGTTCGAATGGATTCCGCCCGTCTTCCGGGTAAAGCTTTGATGGAGCTATGCGGTCGACCACTATTGGGTCGCGTGGTGGATCGAGTGTCGAGCGCCAAGGCGGTTAGCCGCGTTATCGTCGCAACGTCGACTAGCAGTTCTGACGGCGGAATCGCTGCCTTCTGCGCTCGCGAAGACATCCGATGCTATCGAGGGCCGCTTGATGACGTTGCCGAGCGCTTTCGTCAGGTGGTGAATTTGGAAGTCGCTGAAGCGTTCGTGCGGATCAACGGAGACAGCCCGTTGATTGACCCAGCGCTTATCGATCAGGCCGTCAAGTATTACAAGCAGGAAGAATGCGATCTGGTGACCAACGTTCTTGTGCGTACCTTTCCAAAAGGTCAATCGGTGGAAGTTATCCGTTCGTCCGTCTTCGAACGGCTGTGCGGATTGCTTACCAATCCGGATCAAAAGGAGCATGTCACAAAGGCGTTTTATGACAATCCCAACGACTTTCGGATCGTCAGCTTCACAAGCGGTATGAATGCCGGTGCCGTTAATTTATCTGTCGATACCGCGGATGACTTTATGCGGCTAGAGAAGCTTATCAACTTAGCTGGCAGCGATCGCGGTTGGCGTGAGTTGCTGGCAAGCTGCCAATCTCTCACTGCTTGAAATCTGGTCGGCTGCCACAAATTAAAGCCGCGGTCATCGGCCTTGGTGTCGGTGAACGCCATATTGTCAGCTACGAATCCGATCCGCGCTGCGAGGTTGTGACGCTCTGTGATATCAATAGCGCAAGACTGGATGAGGTAGGTCGCCGGTATCCTGGTAAATTTCTGACTACCGATCCTTCGGTCGTATTGGCGGATCCAAAAATAGACGTAGTTTCGATCGCTTCTTATGACGATGCTCACTATCAGCAAGTCATGGCCGCAATTTTGGCGGGCAAGCATGTCTTCGTAGAAAAACCGTTGTGCCTCTTTGATAACGAATTCGATGACATTGATCGGGCGCTACTCGATAGACCCTTGGTGCGTCTCTCGTCAAATTTTGTATTGCGCCGGGCACCACAGTTTCGTGAGCTCAAGGCGAGGTTAGAGGCGGGATCGCTCGGTCGCGTTTACTATTTCGAAGGGGACTATAACTACGGTCGAGTACATAAGATTACAGAGGGCTGGCGCGGCCAAATTCCGTTCTACTCGGTCTCGCACGGCGGCGCCATTCATTTAATTGACTTAGTGCTCTGGCTCTCCGGGCAACGAATCAGCGAGGTCGTCGCCGTAGGCAGCCGGATAGCGACGGAAGGTACGATCTTTCGTTTTCCGGACATGGTGACCGCTCTTCTGCGTTTCCCGGACGGCATGACAGGAAAAGTGACTGCGAATTTTGGCTGCGTGTGCCCGCATCACCATGCGTTGAGCGTGTACGGCACCCAAGGCACGTTCATCCACGGATATCAAAGTGGAATGTTCTACAGCTCGCGGTCTCCCACAGTGCCCGCGGAAAAAATCCAGTTGACCTATTCCAAGGCGACTAAGGGGGATGTGCAACGCGCTTTCGTGGCTAGCCTTCTCGACGGGACCCCGCCGGAAGTTAGTCTTGCCGACGTAATGGACGCGATGGCAGTCTCGTTGGCTATCGAGCGTTCGTTGCGTAGCCGAAACTGGGAGCCGGTCCGGTACGCCCGAAGTAGTCTGAGCGCACGATCGTCTCCGAGTAATTAACCAGGTTCAACAGCAATATGTCGATCAAAATTCCATTCGGTATTCCGATGATCGGCCAGGAGGAGCGTGCGGCGGTGGCCGACGTTCTATCAGGCCCGATTCTCGTTCACGGACCTAAAGCGACGGAGTTTGAGCAGGCGTTTGCGCGGTTTACCGACGCGCCGAACGCGATCAGCGTTTCCTCCTGCACTGCTGGAATGCATTTGATTTACTTCGCGCTCGGTTATGGTCCAGGCGATGAAGTGATCGTTCCAGCGCAGACTCATGTCGCTACCGCTCACGCGGTCGAGCTGACGGGAGCGCGTCCGGTGTTTGTCGATGCGGAGCCTGAGATTGGCAACATCGATATTTCACGGATTGAAGCAGCGATTACACCGCGCACGCGAGCCATTGCCGTCGTTCATTATCTAGGGGTACCCGTCGACATGCCGGCAGTTGTGGCCATCGCCCGGCGGCATAACCTCTTCGTGTTGGAGGATTGCGCGCTATCCCCGGGGGCCAAGATCGACGATATCCACACCGGATTGCATGGTGATGCAGGCGTGTTTTCCTTCTATCCCGTCAAGCACATTACCACCGCGGAAGGAGGGATGATCATTCTGCGCGACGGTGCATTGACGGCACAACTTAAACTCAAGAGGGCTTTCGGCGTGGACCGTACACACGGGGAGCGCAAGATCCCAGGTGTTTACGATACGATCGCGCTCGGCTTCAACTATAGGATGAGCGAGATCCATGCCGCTATCGGGATTGAGCAAGTCAAGAAGCTGCCCCGTTTTCTAGCCAAACGTGCGGAGAACCATCGACTCTTATCCGAGCTGCTCCATCGTATCGAAGGCATACGCGTGCTTCCCGCACCAGCGGGGAGGCTGACAAGTTGTCATTACTGCCTTTCGGTCATCTTGAATGACAGCCTCGCCGACAAGCGCCCGATAATTATGGACGCGTTGACCGCTCGGGGTATCGGATCGAGTGTCTACTATCCGCAGCCGGTTCCGCGCATGCGCTACTATCGTGAAAAATATGGATACGATCCGACGCGGTTTGCGGTTGCGGCGCGATTGAGCGACCAATCTATTGCATTGCCGGTTGGGCCGCATTTATCGCGAGAGCACATGAAAGAGATTGCTATGGAGTTCAAAAAGATCCTGGAGGAAGTCGTATGATCGACGCAGGCGCGTTGAAAGGTAAGGTCGTGGCGCTGATGGGTGGAGCGGGTTTCATCGGGCATAACCTCGCGCTCAAATTGAAATCGGCTGGCGCTGACCCACACGTTGTCGATAGTTTGCAGGTCAACAACCTCGGAGCATTTACCAGCGGGATCGATCCCAATCCCAATAGTCACCTTTACATCGGCTTCATTAATCAAAGACTAGAGTTGCTGCGCAACGCCAAGATCGCGTTACACATCATCGACATTCGTGATTATCATGTGGTAAGTCGTTGCCTCACATCGATCAAGCCCGATGTCGTTATTCACCTGGCAGCCATTGCCCATGCCAATCGTTCCAATAAGGACCCCTTCAGCACCTTCGACCATAGCATGCGCACGCTCGAGAACGTGTTGGATGCAACGCGCGATCGTAAATCGCATTTGATCTACTTTTCGTCTTCGATGGTGTATGGCAACTTCGATGGCGCCGCTGTTACTGAGGATCGCCATTGTTCTCCTCTTGGTATATATGGAGCGCTTAAGTATGGTGCCGAGAAACTGGTAATCGGCTATAACCAGGTTTTCGGGGTTCCGTACACCATCATACGACCCTCCGCGCTTTACGGAGAACGTTGCGTAAGCCGCAGGGTCGGCCAAGCTTTTATCGAGAACGCTATTCGCGGCAAGCCGCTGACCGTGAATGGAGACGGATCGGACGCGCTTGATTTTACGTACATCGACGATTTGATCCAGGGTGTGCTTCTATGTATTACTAAGCCGGAAGCTAAGAACGAGATCTTCAACATCACGTATGGCGGCGCGCGACGTATTAGTCAGATGGCGGAGTTAGTACGCGAATATTTTCCCAGAGTCGAATTGATTCACAACCCGCGCGACACATTGATGCCCGAGCGTGGCACGTTAAGCGTAGAGAAGGCCCGCAAGCTACTCGGGTACGAGCCCGAGAACCCGCTTGAAAAAGGTTTCGTGCGCTACATCAAGTGGTATAAAAATTTGGCCGCTGAGCAGCCGGAGCTATTTCGTGAGCATTGAGGTGGCTACGGATCTGCGACAAAGCCTCAAGAAGGACGCCTGGTTGACCGAAAAACTAGGGCGACCGGTTTGGAAAGTCGAGTCAGATAGCGACGGTGAATCGCTCGCAATGCTGGAATCGACGGGACCACTGTTTGCGTATGCAAAAGTTAACATTGCAGACATCGCCAACCTTTGGAGTCTGACCGGCAGAGGTTTTCGAGTGGTCGATGTGGCGCTGACATTCGAGGGAACGGTGGTTTCCTCGACGAATAACGCAATGTGCCGATTTGCAAGTCCAGCCGATCAGGAACGTGTTACCCGAATCGCCGATACCACGTTCCGTTATTCGCGATTTCATCTTGATCCTTTACTGGCAAAGGAGATCGCGAACGCCATCAAGTCGGAGTGGGTAGCGAATTATTTCCGCGGTAAGCGCGGCGATGGATTGGTGGTTGCGGAACGGGATCATCGCGTTGTCGGCTTCTTGCAATTATTGTGGGAGCCGGATAACTGTCTTTTGATTGATCTCATTGGTGTGGATGCAGGTCATCAGGGGCGGGGCATCGGAAGCGATATGATTCGTTTCGCGTCTAGGTATGGAACCGGCGATCAGCGGCGGCCCGCGCGAATCAAAGTAGGAACCCAAGCGGCGAACACACCATCCGTGCGGTTGTACGAGTCGCTCGGCCTTCGTCTCATCAATGCCCAATACGTGCTTCACTATCACGGTAGGCAATCGGCGGCGTAGCGTGCATATTGGTTCCGTAGATCTTAGCCGCGAAGTCATGGTAATCGCGGAAATCGGGAACAACCACGAGGGCGATTTCGGCCGAGCAAAAGAGCTCATTCATGAGGCCGCTGCCGCAGGGGTTCAGGGCGTAAAGTTCCAGACAATAATACCGGAACGCCTGGTGAGCGCGTCCCAGTCGGCGCGCGTCGCCCAATTAAGACGTTACGCGTTCGACCGTGAGCAGTTCAGTTTATTAGCCGACGAAGCGCGTCGTGCCGGCGTAATGTTTCTCTCGACGCCTTTTGCCGTAGAAGTGGTGCAATGGCTCGATGAATTGGTTCCAGCGTTTAAGATCGCTTCGGGGGATAATAACTATCAGAGCTTGCTCGAGGCAGTTGCCGCTACCGGAAAGCCGATCATTCTTTCTGGAGGAATGGCTTCGCTGGAAGATATCAACAAATCTTGCGCGATCATCGAGAACGCAGCGCCCGCACGTTCGCGGGCCGAGATCGTGGTACTGCACTGCGTTTCTGCTTATCCAACGCCTCCTGAGCAAGCAAATTTGTTGGCGATCACGTCCCTCGCGCGCGCGACGGGGAAGACGGTGGGCTACTCCGACCATACGTTGGGCATTGAAGCAGCGGTCTTGTCTGTTGCACTTGGTGCGCGACTCATCGAGAAGCATTTTACGCTCTCGAAGACACAGTCCGACTTTCGTGATCACGCGCTGTCAGCGGACCCGGCCGAACTGACGGAGCTTGTTCGTCGCGTCAAGCTGGCACAGGCACTGCTGGGGAGCGGTAACAAGATTATGCAGGATGCCGAAAAGGCTACCGCGGCTGCAGCACGACGTTCGATCGTGGCGCGATCAGCGCTTCCGGCGGGACACATTCTCACGTTCTCGGACCTCGATTGGCTCCGCCCTGGCGGCGGATTACCGCCCGGTGAAGAAAATCGTTTATTGGGACGTCGGTTGTCCCGTTCCATTACACCGGGCGAAATGATTACGCAGGATATGGTTGTGTGAGATGCATGCGCGGACTTGCGGCTAATCAACGAAAAACTGCGGTAGTGAAGCAGCAGGCACCTGACTGACGATGTGCGGTATCGCGGGCTATTTCGGTACGGGTCAGGTCAGCGACGAACGGGTATCCGCATGCCTCGCGCTGATGGGCCGGCGGGGTCCCGATCACGCGGGTATCTGGCGGACGAACACTCGATTCGGGCGCAACGTTGTGCTGCTTCATTCGCGGCTGAGCATTATCGATCTCGATCCGCGCGCAAACCAGCCGTTCCATCATGGCGGCATGACGTTCGTCATCAACGGCGAACTCTACAACTATGTCGAACTGCGTCGCGAGTTGGAACGGGAAGGGTGCATATTCGAGACCCGGTCGGACACGGAGGTGTTTCTCAAGCTGCTCGCGCGCCGGGGCCTTGCCGCCTTAGCGAAATGTGAAGGCATGTGGGCTTGGGCACTGTTCGATGAGGCGAACGGCACGCTGTCCTTGTGTCGCGACCGCTTTGGGGAGAAGCCGCTGTATCTTTTCCGCGACCGTAACGGAATTTATTTCGCTTCGGAAGTTAAGTTTCTGCGTGCGCTTGTCGGACGACCTTTCGAAGTCAACTATCAGCACCTATACCGGTACTTGGTGAACGGTTACAAGGCGCTGTACAAGGTAAAGGATACATTCTTTCTAGGTGTGGAGGAGCTCGCCTCCTCTACCGTGCTGCAACTGGATTCTTCCGGACATGAAGTAGTCCAGAAGTATTGGACGCCAAAATTCGCCCAAGATGCGGACATGACTTATTCAGAGGCGGTTGCGGGCGCGCGAGAGGCGCTTATTGACTCCGTCAGGCAGAGGCTTAGGGCAGACGTGCCGCTGGCTTTTTGTATGAGCGGAGGGGTGGATTCGAACGCACTCATTAGCATCGCTAAGAACGTCTTCTCGTACGACGTGCACGGCTTCACCATTGTAAACACCGATGCGCGCTATGAAGAACAGGATATGGTCAATTATGCCGTGGCCGAGCTCGGTATTCGGCATTCCGCCGTGCCCATCAGTGCTGATGGGTTCTTGGAGAAGCTTCGCGTTCTCGTGCGTCAGCACGATGCGCCTATCTATACCGTCACGTATTATGTCCACTGGCTGCTCATGGAGAACATCAAGCAGCATGGCTACAGGATTTCAATCAGCGGTACTGGCGCTGACGAGCTCTTCAGCGGGTACTACGATCATCACAACGCCTATCTTTACCAAGTTCGGCAAGATCCGCAGCTTTACCATCGTGCATTGGGGAATTGGACGCGACACGTCAAGCCCATCGTGCGTAATCCCTATCTAAGCGATCCGGAGGTATTCATCAAAGATCCGGAGCTGCGAGATCACATCTACTTGGATGCGCGTAAGTTCTCAGAGTATATGGTTCAGCCATGGACAGAGCCGTTCGTCGAGCAGAATTACACTGACGATTTGCTGCGAAATCGTATGGCGAATGAGTTGTTCCAAGAAGCGGTGCCCGTAATCCTTCATGAAGATGATCTCAACGCGATGTACTATTCAATAGAAAACCGCTCGCCCTACCTCGACACGCGTCTCTTTGAGTTTTGCGCAAAAATACCCACCCAGCACCTAGTACGCGATGGCATGGCGAAAGCGGTGCTGCGCGACGCTATGCGCGGTATCGTCCCGGTGCGCATACTCGATAATCGACGCAAGGTTGGATTCAACGCACCGCTGCTTGAGCTTTTAGATATGAGCAATCCGGCTGTGCGCGCGTATGTCCTTGGGGACAGCGCGGTGTACAAACTCGTCCAGCGGAGTGCGATCGAGCGCCTGCTTGAGCGCGATAACTTGCCGAACAGCGTTAGCAAATTTTTATTCTATTTCGTCTGTGTAAAAGTGTTCCTCGATGAGTTTGAAGAAGGTATCGATGAGGACGCCCTTCCTCGATCTGCTGCGGCGCTTTGACGGAACGAGTCGTCTCCGTTCGAGACAGTGAGCGTGTTGTTTCGAGAGACCTGACTTTGCGATATTGCAAGCTCTGCATCTTGCCCGATTCTCGTCCGAATCTCGTGATTGGCGCATCGGGGGTGTGCAATGCCTGTGAGGCGCACGCTACGAAACCGACCATAGATTGGGCACGGCGCGAGCGGCTGTTCCAGGAAGTGGTTGCCAACGCGCAGGCGCGGAGCACGGGTTACGATTGTGTAATACCGGTGAGCGGCGGGAAGGACAGCACCTGGCAAGTAATAAAGTGCCTAGAGTATGGGCTAAATCCGCTTGCCGTGACTTGGAAAACGCCGGCCCGCACGGAGATCGGGGCGCGCAATCTCGCGAACCTCATTAGCCTTGGCGTCGATCACATCGACTACCAAGTCAATCCGAAGGTCGAGCGGAAGTTTCTCTATCAAGCGCTGGTGAAGTACGGAGCCACCGGGATCCCAATGCATATGGCGATATTTAACCTGCCCACCAAGATAGCCGTGCGCTTCGGCATTCCTCTGATAGTCTGGGGAGAAAACTCGGCCTTCGAATACGGTGGCCCGGCAGAGGAGCGCACCGGTTTCCGCTTGAGCAAAGAGTGGTTCCGTAAGTACGGAGTGACGCACGGAACGTTTGCACGTGACTGGATTTGCGATGAGTTGAGCCAGAAAGAATTAACTCCGTACATCGGACCGACCGAGGAAGAACTGGACCGTTCGGGCGTGCTCGCCGTGTTCCTCGGTTATTATTTTCATTGGGATCCAAAGAAGAGCAACGAGGTAGCGGCTGCATCGGGGTTTCAGGCACGTGCCGAAGGGGCGAAGACCGGTTACTATGACTACGCTGATATTGACGATGATTTTATCTCGCTTCACCACTGGCTGAAGTGGTACAAGTTCGGGTTCACACGGCTCTACGACAATTTATCGTTGGAGATCCGTAACGGCCGGCTCACGCGCGAACAGGCTATCGCCATTGTGCGCGCGCGAGGGGATGAGACGCCGCACGAGGATATAGGCAAGTTTTGCGACTTCGTGGGCATTTCCCAGAATCACTTTTTTTCGGTCTGTGAGCGTTTCCGCAATCCCGAGGTATGGTCTCGGGAGGGCGGCGTATGGAAAATACGCGACTTCTTGATTCCTGACTGGGCGTGGAATTGAACTTCCCTTATGTGAGCGACGAGTGTGAAATTTGAACCCAAACAACCGCCACGCGAGTTCGAGGTCGGTTTTGACAAAAAAGGCATCATTCGGGATTGTGGGCAGGTGCATCTCGCGCCGGACGAGCAACTCACCTTCCTCACCGCCGACGGCAACGAATATGACGTCACCCGAAAGGACTGGGGCTTCTACGCCACCCCCTCCCTTAATGGGCGGCTCGCGACTTTCAATCTCAGGGCGGTACTCGTGAAGAACCGTATCAATCGGTTTTTCGTTCTACTGGTTGAGAAGGGTAAGGAGCCCATATTCGAGCACTATGTTTGTAGCGAACCACTTGAGATCGTCACATGGTTGGATACTACGGAAGCGCTTGCTGTGCTCGAATCCAAGATAACGCGGAATAATGATTGATCTTCGTCCTTCCGCGTGCCCTATCTCGGGTTTAACGCGCGCACGTTGCGTTTTTGCCTACCAAGAACCTCCCGCCGGAGAGATGGCCTTTCGCCGTGCTGACGGCCAAGCCTATTACCGAGAGATCTGGCAGTTCGAAACCTCGAAGCACTTTGTATCGCGACATACAATGGAAGTTGCCACGGACTATACCGGCGAATATGTGAATGCGACCTATGCAGATGGGGTTGGTATGGGGCTAGCATTCGAAAGGATTATCGCGCTACCGGCGGAGAAATCGGATAACGCCGGGAGGATCCGCCGCCTGCGCTCATTCGTTGAGGCGCGCTACGGTGCCGGCCGCTCGATTGATCTCCTCGACGTCGGATCCGGGCTCGGTGTCTTCCCATACGTCGTGAAGCAATCAGGTTGGCGGTGCGTTGCGCTCGATCCAGATCCGCGCGCGGTACAACATATTCAACAAAAAATCGGCGTCCGCGCCGCATGCGGTAATTTTATGTCGGTAAGCGATCTGGGAAGTTTCGATGTGATAACGTTTAACAAAGTATTGGAACACGTGAACGATCCCGTCGGTATGCTTGACCGCGCGCATAATTTTCTCAGAGAAGACGGTTTGGTATATGTGGAATTGCCCGATGGCGAAATGGCCGCCAGCGACGGTTTCGGGCGGGAAGAATTCTTCATCGAGCACCTCCACATCTTTAGTTTCGCTTCGGTGGTACTGCTCGCGGATCGTGCCGGGTTTACGCCGATAACTGTCGAGCGCCTACGGGAGCCCAGCGGCAAATATACACTGCGCGCATTTCTCGTACCGATTTCGAGCAATAAAGATCCGGGCGCATGACCAAAAAGGGGCAAGACAAATCTGAAGAAGGCGCTGAGGCTTCGGTTCGTAACTGCTACTCGACATGGGGACAGACGTACTATGAAGAGTATTACGGACCCGATGCGCCTTACCCCCCGGTTCATCTTGACCTCGTGAAATCGCTGCTGAAGCGGTTCGGAGCGCGGCGAATTCTCGACGCCGGCTGCGGGCCGGCGTCGATGATGCGCCATCTGGGATCCGACCTAGCATTGTATGGTTTCGATTTGACGCCCCAGATGGTCGCCGAAGCTCAACGTGTTTTGATGGCACAAGGTGTACCCGAGAGTCATATATGGGAAGGGAGTGTATTGGACCGGGCTGCGTATGTTGCGCCTGACGGGCTGGCGGAGTTTGATTCGATTGTCTGTTGCGGTGTGTTACCCCACATCCCCCCATCCCATGACGCGACGGTTATTGAAAATATAAAGCACGGGCTCCGTCCAGGAGGATATGCTGTGGTCGAAGCGCGCAACGAACTGTTTTCGTTGTTCACGCTTAACCGCTATTCTCATCAGTTTTTCATGAAGAGTCTGATCCCGACCGGAGCACTAAGTGCGAAAGCCGGGAAGGAGCAAGGAAAATTAAATCAGGCGCTCGAGCAGGTAGAGGGGATGTTCCGGATCGATCTGCCGCCGCTGCGCAAGGGCAAGGCGTCGGAGCCGGGATACGATGAGGTGCTGTCGCGCACACATAATCCCCTATTGCTGAGACAGCAGTTCGAAGAGACCGGGTTCGAGGACGTACGTCTCTTCTTTTATCATTTCCACTCGTTACCTCCGATGGTTGGAGGGCTCGTGCCCAGGCTCTTCCGCGAAACTAGCTTGGATATGGAGCGAAACCCACAGGATTGGCGGGGAATGTTTATGGCGTCTGCGTTCTTTATCGTGGCAAAGCGTCCATGATCCGCACCGACGGCTGGGATACTTACTCGATTTGGGAGCACAGCGAGAATGTTAAGGACCTGTATGCGCGGCGCTGCCGTAAGGAGGCGGAAGAGATGACGGCGCACGCACAGGCTGCCGAGCTGCTCGTTCCACGCACCTCGCCCGGAGACACGCTGCTCGACGCCGGTTGTGGTAGTGGGTATTTCTTCCACTCGTTAGTGGCGCGCGGTGTACCCGTCGAGTACTGGGGGATCGACGCATGTCGAAGTTTTATCGATATCGGACGTGGAATTCTCCCGAGTTACGGCCTTCCATCAGAACGATTACTGCACTTGCGGTTTGAAGACTTAGATGGTGAAGTCGATCACGTCGTGTGTCTGAATGTGCTGAGCAATTTGGACAACTATCACCGTCCGTTAGAACGACTGCTTAAAATGGCGCGCAAAAGCGTCATCTTACGAGAGTCAATCAAGAACGGCGCGCACTACCAATACGTGCACGACGAATATCTGGATTCCGGAGCAGAGCTTCGCGTGTACGTAAATCATTACGATCTAGAGAACATGATGACCTTCATTCGATCCTATGGCTATCGCGTGGAACCCATAATCGACCGTCGTTCCGGCGGGCGACCGGAACTGGTCATCGGATATGAGCACCACTGGACTTTTTTGGTGGCCGACCGGATTCCCAGACCGAGTTCGGGAGTCGGTTAGGATGACGAGGATAGCGGGTGTATTCACGCGCCACGGCGCGGATGAGACTGGCTTCATCTTTTCCCGAGTATCCGCAGCAATGGGGGAAAGGGGCAGTACTGCCCATGAGCATGTACTTGGTGCAGCATCGTTTTGCTGGAGCGGAAGCGAGTCGCCGATCGTTGCAGTGAAGGATGGGGTGATGGCAATAGCTGATGGACACTTTTACAATCTTGACGAGCTTGATGTTCCCCCCGGCCAATCCATCTTTGAACGGCTGATATCGCTATATCGTCGATACGGATTCCCCAATGCGCTTACGCGCATTAATGGTGATTTCGCCATCGCGCTGTTCGATCAACGCACCAATATCCTCTGGCTTGGTCGGGATCGGGTCGGCCATCGTCCTCTTTATTATGTGAATACCGAAGATGCATTCGTGTTTTGCTCCCAGCCGCGACCGCTTTTAGTCGTGCCAGGTATATCGACGGAGGTGAATCGGCGTTGGGTCGCCGTGTTTGCCGGTTCCCATTATCGGTACATCGACAACGAGTCAGAAGAATCTCCTTTTAGTGCAGTGCGGCAGTTGCCGGCGGCCTCGGTGCTCGAAGTTTCCGGGCAAATCCATAGACAAACGCACTACTGGAAACTGGAGCCGCAAACCGAGTTTGCCGAGGATGAGCAAACACTCGCGTTGCGCTATCGAGACTTGCTGGTCGACTCGGTTAAAAGGCGGTTGCGGGTAAGTAAGCGACCTGCGTTTACTCTTTCCGGGGGGATGGATAGCTCGTCGGTATTGGCCTGTGCCGTGGAGCTGACAGGCGAGAAACAAGATGCGTTCTCCTCGGTTTATTCCGATCTTACTTACGACGAAAGCGCCGACATCAAGGGCTTCGTACGTGAAAAAGTGGCGCGCTGGAAACCGGTGCTGATCGAAGGTTTCGATCTGTTTAATACCGTGCGCGAAATGGTGCGGGCGCACGATGAGCCGGTAGCGACGGCCACATGGTTATCGCATTTTCTGCTCTGTCGTGAAGTATCTGCGTCCAACGTCTCCACGTTATTCGGAGGTCTCGGCGGTGATGAACTGAACGCGGGAGAGTACGAGTACTTTATATTCCACTTTGCCGACCTCAAGCGGGGTGGAGACAACGAACGGCTGATGCACGAGATCAGAGAATGGTCATTCCATCATGATCATCCGATATACCGCAAAAGTGTCGAAACAGCCGAGCGGATGCTCAATCGGTTGACGGATTCCTCGGCGCCGGGGCGGGTACGCGTAGAACGCGATCGGATGGCGCGCTACGCGCGGACCGTGTCGCGTGATTACTTCGATCTGGGGACATTCGAACCGTTACATGATCACCTCTTTACGAGTTACCTGAAGAACCGCACGTATCAAGATATCTTCCGCGAGACGGCACCTTGCTGTCTTCGTGCCGAGGACCGCAATTGCACTGCGTGGGGTCTGGATCATATGGATCCGTTTTTCGACTATCGATTGATGGAGTTTATGTTTCGTGTGCCTGGCTCAATGAAGATCCGCGACGGAATAACCAAACGTCTGCTCCGCGAGGCCATGAAAGGTATCCTGCCGGAAGACACGCGAACCCGCGTCAAGAAGACGGGCTGGAACGCGCCGGCGCATGTATGGTTTTCTGGCAAGGGTATGGAACACGTGTTGGATTTAGTCCACTCTCGGAAATTTCGCGAACGTGGCGTGTATGATGTTAGCGAAGTGATGCGGTTGATTAATGATCATCGCCTCATTGTCGAAAAGAATCTAGTGCGCGAAAACCACATGATGTTCATATGGCAACTCGTCAATATAGAGTTGTGGTTTCAGGAGATTGTCGACCGACAATCGACGACTACGTTGGCTGCGTGACAATCTACACGACGTTTGTCGAATGTTAGTCGCAAATATGAGTCGGTTTACCTTTCTTTGGAAGTAAGCAAATTTCCTGTCTCCCGGTCCAGCGAAGAAGGCTGATGCGCGTCGTATTTGCCGACACCCGCTGGGGAGTAATAAAAGCGCGAGAAATCCTCGGTCGGGACTGTGCAAACGCGGATCTTGTAACAGTTTCGGCAGAGGCATGCGAAGCGGCGAGCGCGTCCGGCGTTCGTCACCGCCCGATCAGCACCTTGATCAATGCCGAACTCAGGATCGTCGCGTCGCAACGGGAAGCGTTCAGCCCATGGCTCGGTGCACTGCACGAGCTTGAAACTTTGTTGGCGGCGGAGTTTTCCGATTGCAGATTTGAAGGTCCGGGGATTCTAATGAGCCGGGCGTACTCTACCGCTCTCGCGATTAATGCGGTTCGGTACCGGGTCGGTTTGATGGTCGAAGCAGTAAAGGTGCTGGCGCCGTCGGACGTGACGATAATCGAGACTTATATTAACAGCGCGTTCGATGGAGACGGATATCACTTCAATCCTTGGACACTTGCTTTTCATGATTGGCTGGAGCGTCAACGTATAAAAACCAACCTCCTATTTTTTCAAGCAGAGGACGTTAAGCCATCTCTCTACTCGAGAGCCAGAGTATGGGCACGCAAGCAGTCGATCCTGCGCCGCTGGAAACGCGTTATCGATGACTATCGCAGCAGTCCGGCGCGCCGCAGCGGTTTCGCAGACTTGTGCGATTTGCGAATTATATTTTCCGATACCATTGGCTACGATTGGTTGCCGGTACATCAAGAGTTAGAGCGCCGAGGTGCTCAGCTTTACCTCTTGGAGCCAGACCCAAGAGTACGCCAAACAGTTGACGCAGCCTATGAGCCGAGGTTACTCACCGGACGAAACACGGCGCTCGACCTGTCGATCTCGAACAGTAAATCGGTTAGTAACATTGAGTCGGAGATCGGAGAGTTATTCGACCAATGGGTACGGAAGACGGCTTGGCGCGATAAGTTGACTTTTGCCGAGGTAGATACCTTCGTTGCGCTCCGTCAGCACATACGCTCGCTCGCTATTAGCGGCCCGGTTTTGTTGCGGAGGACCGATGCAGTAGTTGCGGCGGCGCTCGATACGGTTGCTCCGCATGCCGTCTGTTTCTTCGCTGTGGCGTATCCATACCAGAAGCGTATGGCGCTCGCGTGTAATAAGCGAGGGATACCCGTTGTTTGTTATCAGCACGGTGGCGCGTACGGCACGCACGTGGTGCCGGTTCAGGATTTTATTGAAAATAGCTACGCTGACTCTTTCTTGGTATACGGTCCAAAGATCATCCCGCCGGAAAATCCTTTGTTGCCAAAGCGCGCGCGCTATGTACCGGTAGGGTCGGCACGCATCGAGGCGATGCGGATTTTGGCGAAAACGAAGACCGCACTTCATTCGAAACAGAAATCGAAACTACACGTGCTCTTTGCGGGCGACATTAGTTTCCGTAACACAATTAACGCCGGGACCGAAATCGAGGATACAAGCCGCTATTTTTTGGAGACGAGAGTGCTGTCGATCCTATCTGCAAGCGATGCGGTACAAGTAACGTATCGCCCGTTTCCCGGGGATCTGACTGTACAGGGAACACCCGAGTGGCTACGTCGTAGACATCTGCCGAATGTTGATATCGATGCGTCCAGTAAAATGGCCGCTCTACTCCAGCGAGTCGATCTTGTGGTGACGCTTAGTACTAGCGGCACCCTTTGGAATGAAGTGCTTGCGGCAGCGATTCCGCTTGTTGCCTACGTTAACCCAAGTTACACATTACTACGCGCGCAATACATTGATGATTTAGCGCGCGCGTGCACGATATGTCGCACACACACGGAGTTGGAAACTATCGCAGAGCAGATAGCGATTGAGGGCGCGTTATTTATCAAGCGCTTTGCCGACAAGACGACCGACTCGTTTTTGCGCAGCTACGTTTTAAATGAAGGGGCTTGTTCCGAGCGCGCTACTCGTTTCTTAATTGAAACTTGCAGGCGTGCGGCCCGGCAGCAATCTATGGACGCTAACTTTCGGACGCGTGCTCTCCGTTGAGTTTCTCCTATTTGAAATGAAAGAGACGTCGCTTCGAGCGCGATACGCCTACAAACTCGTCGCTAACTCCGTTGGCATGGTGACTGGTTTTGTCGTTGAGACGATGGCGGCTCGTGGGTTGGGCGCGAAGGTATACGGGGATTTTCACTTTCTGAATAATTTCTTTCAGCAGTCTGTTAGCTTGCTCGAGTTCGGCTCCATGATTGCTTTCTACACGAAGCTTTCGCGACGACAGGCCGAAGCTAAACTAGTACGGTTTTATTGGCTCTATGTCGCCGTTACGGTGGCGTTGCTATTTATCGCGGTGTTTGCCGCTTGGGCCGCCGGTCAAGCATCTACCCTATGGCCGGCCCAATCGATGAGTTCAATCGGATTGGCAGTCTCGTTCGCCGCCGTGCTCTGGTTAGCCAATGTGGCTGGCAAGATAACCGATGCATACGGATTTACGGTTCCCGCTGAGAAGGCACGAATGGTGCTGCGGCTTTCGGCTGTTTTTATCCTGGCTGGGCTTTTCTTCTCCGGTTATTTTTCGTTGACTGGATATTTTATTTGGAATGTGATGGCGTCATTAGCGCTTTTCGGTGCCTTCGCTCGCGTCGTTGTTCGCAGCGGGCAGTCGTTCGCCGGGCGCGCGCTGAGTGGTGAAGCAAAGGAATATGTTCGCGAATTTTATACTTTCTGTCATCCTCTGATTGTGTTTGGGATCATCAGTGCGGCCGCGACTCTAGCCGACATATGGATGCTGCAGCACTTTGCCGGAAGCATCGAGCAAGGCTACTATGGCTTGGCGCTGCGCATCAGTGCGGTTTGCCTAGTGTTCACAACGGCGATGACGCCGCTTATAGCGCGCGAATTTGCAGTCGCGCATGCGCAGCAGAATCGTCAACGCATGATCGAACTGTTTTTAGGCAAAATTCCGCAGCTTTATGTCATTACCGCGATTCTTGCGGCGTTCGTGTTCGTGCACGCCGATACGGTCGCGATATTAATCGGCGGAAACCAGTACCATGATGCCGCGCCGGCAGTGGCGATCCTCGCGCTTTACCCACTGCAGCAGACTTATGGACAACTGAGCGGTTCGATATTTTATGCGACCGAACAAACTGCTCTCTATCGCAACATCGGCGCAGCAAGCATAGTCGCCGGCGTTCCGCTGAGCTATTTTTTGCTAAGCGATCACCTTCACTGGGGGATGAATGCTGGAGCCATCGGGTTAGCCGCTAAGACTGTGATCGTGAGCGCAGTGGCGATCAATGTCCAACTCTACTTCAATACGCGGTTGTTGGGTTTGTATTTATGGCGACTGATGCTTCACCAGTTGGTTACGTTAGTAACCTGTCTCCTCTTGGCCGCAACATCGCGGTTGCTGATCGAACACACCATAAACGTGTCTTCTCCATTTGTGCGTTTGATCGGTGCCGCCGTAATCTATATGTCGTTTTTGGCCGGCAGCCTGTATTTTTTCCCGGCTTGGGCGGGGTTGTCCTGGGAAGTACTGCGACGTCTATCAAAGGAACTGATTAACCCGAAATATAAGGAACACCATCCGTGACCCGGAAACTCGTGTGCGCCCTCATGATTGGCCGAAAAGGAAGCACGGGATTTCCCGGCAAAAATATCTATCCTGTCCTCGGGCGACCCTTGGCCGCGTACCCGCTTATCGCCGCAAAGATGTCCAGATATGTAGAGCGTCTTTACGTGTCTACCGACTCACCAGAAATAATGGATATCGGTAGAAAATTTGGGGTCGAAATAATTGAGCGTCCCGCCGAGCTCGCCACTAAGGAAGCGTTGGGCGAACATGTATTTGCACATGGCTATTTCGAAATCAAGTCGCGACTTGCCAAGGAGGGATGCGAAGTGGATTTGATGGTCCTGTTGTTCGCCAATGCGGCGACCGTGACCGGTAGCTTGATCGACCAAGGCATCGAGCAGTTACGTGTCGATCCGACGCTAGATTCAGCGGTCACGGTGTCGATCTACAATATGTGGAGTCCATTGCGAGCGAGAAAATTGGAGCCGGACGGTTGCCTTCGGCCCTTCGTACCATTCGAGGTGTTTGGCGATCCGGCGTCGTTGAATTGCGACAGGGATTCGCAGGGCAGCGTGTACTATGCAGACATGGGTGTGTCGGTGGTGCGTCCACGCTGCCTTGAGTATCTCGAAAGCGGACTCCTTCCGCAGAAATGGATGGGGCAACGTATCGCCCCGATCCTATCGTGGGGCGGGTGTGACGTCGATTACGAATGGCAGATTCCGATGGTCGAATACTGGCTGAAGAAACACGGATTCAGCGAAGCAGCGGCCGACGAAAGACTCTGGACGAAGCACGCGTGAACGTCTACAAAAAACACAATAGTTTTTTAGAGCTCCGTCATCGTAGCAAAGATATCGAGTGGCGGGTACGCGAACGCATCCAGCGTTTATCGCTGCAACTCGAACCCCCGGACTTACATTCCAAACAGGTGAGTATTTGGCGCAAAGCGGTAGACGATCTCTTGACTCAAGCGCCTGATGATGGCAGGCCGCGATTTCGGCTATCGCCGAATGTGATCGAAGAAATCAATTCTTTTCCGGACGCCGTTGTGCCGCGGTATCTGGTTCATCGCTACCGCTATGAGATGTACCCGCAATTGCACATCATCGATGATTATCCACCGTACCTTCAGATCGAGCCGACTTCGCGGTGTAACTATCGCTGCGTCTTTTGCTATGAGACGGACCCCACCTTTACGAAACGATCGAGCGGGTTTATGGGTTCGATGAGTATCGACTTGTTCAAACGCGTCGTGGACGAGGCACAGGGTAACGTCGAATTTATCTCGCTTGCTTCGCGCGGCGAACCACTGCTTTGTCCCGATATCGAGGCAATGCTGGCATACACGCCCGGTAAGTTTCTCAATCTCAAATTGAATACAAACGCTTCGTTATTGGACGAGCGCGGGTGTCACGCCATTCTGCAGAGCGGAGTCAAGACCGTGGTTTTTTCCGCGGATGCGGCGCGGGAGCCACTGTACAGCCAACTCCGAGTGGGTGGTAAGCTCGATGAGGTGCTCACCAACATCGAGCGGTTTCAACGTCTCCGTGAAACACGGTACCCGAATAGGAACATTATTACGCGGGTTTCGGGCGTTAAGTTTTCGGACGAACAGGATTTGGATTCGATGGAGCAGTTATGGGGTGGACTGGTCGATCAAGTGGCGTTTGTCAAATACAACCCGTGGGAGAACACCTACATGCAACCGAAGAACGATTTGATTGCACCCTGCTCTGACTTGTGGCGGCGAATGTTCGTGTGGTGGGATGGAAAAGTGAATCCATGCGACGTTGATTACAAATCGACACTTTCGGTAGGTAACCTGCTTAAGTCATCCTTATCGAAGCTTTGGGTTGGGGCGGAATATTCGGGTCTACGGGAGACACACCTCTCCTCGAATCGAAGTGGTATCGAGCCATGCAGTCGCTGTACGGTGGTATAACGGTATCTAACAGGTAGGCCGATATTACAAAGTCTTATCTAATCGTGGGAGCATCTGGAACCATCGGATCGGCCGTGGCTAGACACATCGCTCGGCCGAAAATTCGGCTCGGTCTGCATTATTTTTCCAATGAAAAAGCTGCGAGGTCAGTGCACGCTGCTTGTACAGAGCAAGGCGCCGATTGTCAAATTATCTGCTCACGCCTCGGTTCCGAAGCAACATGCCGCTCGTTAGTGGATGATTTTTGTGCTATGGGTGACCCGCTTTCCGGCATTGCAGTCTGTAGCGGTACTGTAGGATGGGTCGAATGGGAAAGGCTTTCTATGGATCATTGGGCGGAGATGTTCGGGCAGCATTGCATAGCGCCATTTTTTCTTGCGAGACATGCCGCTACACGCATGAGCCAGTATGGGTACGGAAGCATCGTTTATCTCAGTTCCATCTCTGCAAAGTACGGCGGTTCACCATCAACGCTGCACTACGCGGCGGCGAAGTCTGCTGTCGAAACTTCAATGCGAGGGCTGGCGCGAATTTTTGCGCGGTCCGGTGTTCGCATAAACGGAGTAAGGGCGGGGTTTGTCGACACGCCGCAACAGCGGCTGGGGCGTACGACTGAACAAATCGACGCAAGAATCGGGAACATTCCGATGGGGCGTGCGGGCCGGCCAGAGGAGATCGCTTCGGCCTTTGGTTATCTATTGGCTGAAGAGAATAGTTTCATAACCGGCGAAATTATTACTGTTGCCGGCGGCGATTAGTGTAATCGCCGCACAAGAACAAGAGTATCGACCAATCGGCTACGCAAGTTCATTCGAGAGTCGAGTCGCGATTGCCGCAGTCAAAGCGGCCAAAGCGATTACCCGTGTGTTTGGCCGCAGAGGAGTTTTGCTGCGTGCACTCGTCGCACAAGAATTTGCTCCGATAGTCACTTCCACTACACCGTTCGGTGCTGTGCGGTTTTACTGTCCCGGGACACTACCGGTTTGGCGTGCCCGAACGCTATTGAATAAGGAGCCGGAAACCATAGAGTGGATCGATAGTTTTTCGGCCAACTCGGTCTTGTGGGACATTGGTGCTAACGTCGGGGCATATTCATTGTATGCAGGACTAAAAAGGCACACGGTGCTTGCCTTCGAGCCGGCTTTCCACAACTACTATGCGCTTAACAAAAATATCGAGATCAACGACATGGCGGAGCAAGTTTGGGGATTATGCGTCGCCCTTTATGATAGAAATGTTCTCGACTCCTTCTATATTAACGCCACGGCGATTGGCAGCGCCGATCATAATTTTTTCGATCCTGTTGACTGGCGGGGCCTAACATACCGCCCGGGTCTTCGGCAGGGAATGATCGGCATAACAATCGATAATTTTATCAGCATGTTTATGCCGCCATTTCCCAATTATATGAAGATTGATGTAGACGGCGCTGAAGAAAAAATCATTGACGGCGCGCAAAAAACCCTAACAGACTCGAGGCTCCGTTCCGTTTTGATAGAGCTCAACACGAATAGGCCTGCTGCCGCACAGTCGACCATCGAAAAACTCGAGCACGCGGGTTTTAGGCTTACGACCCGACGGCACGCCCCAATGTTTGATGGGAGCGCGTATTCATCAATTTACAACCACATCTTTACTCGCTCATGAACCCCTCTGCTTCTTGCCGTCGCGGTGTACCGCTTTGACGTCGAAGATACTCATAACCACATCATCATTTCAAATCGAAGCGTGCATGGAGTTTAAGCGGCTGCGCGAGTTAGGTTACGAAATTCATACGAACCCTTATCGCCGGAAGCTTACGGAACAGGAAGTCCAATCACTGGTGCAGGACGACGTCGTCGCCATGATCGCGGGAGTGGAACCGCTAACAAGAGACGTGTTCTCGAAAGCGTCCAAGTTGAAGGTAATTTCGCGCTGCGGTATGGGTCTCGATAGCATCGATCTTGCGGCTGCTGAGGAATACGGCGTACTCGTCTACAACACGCCCGACGCTCCGGTGCAGGCGGTCGCGGAACTTACCCTTGGTATGATGCTTTCGTTGTTGCGCCACATAGCGCGGGCTGACCGCGGTATTCGAGCTGGGCACTGGCGTGCGCACATGGGCGGGCTTCTCGCAGCGAGAATCGTGGGGCTAGTTGGATACGGGCGCATCGGGAGGAAGGTTGCGGAGTTGCTTAGAGGATTTCAAGCAAGAATCTTGGCATGCGATAAGTCGCCGCCTGCTGTGTCGCCGCCAGGTGTCACGTTTTGCGATTTGGAATCGCTTCTCGCTGTGTCCGATATTGTTTCGTTGCATGTCCCCTATGAACCGGCCACTCGCCATCTTATAGATGCGCGACGTTTAGGCATGATGAAGGCAGGTGCGATGTTGATTAATACGTCGCGGGGCGGTTTGATCGACGAGTCTGCACTCTATGAAGCGCTTCGCGACGGACATCTCGCAGGGGCAGCACTCGATACGTTCGACAACGAGCCTTACCGCGGCCCGCTCATCGGTATTGAACAAGTTGTCTTAACCGCGCACATGGGATCGTACGCCGAAGAATCGAGAGCACGAATGGAGAAAGAGGCGGCGGCGAATCTCCTGGCAGGTCTTGTCGCAAAGCGTCTCATCGTACAAGAAGGTGAATGCATCGACACACAGGCGACCAAGCTATGAGCGGCGATACCGCGATCGTATTTGGAGGAAGTGGGTTCTTGGGTAGCCATGTGGCAGATGCGCTTACGGATGCCGGGTATCGCGTCAAGATATTCGATCGGGTGTCCTCGACATACCGACGCTCGAATCAAGAAATGATTGTTGCGGATCTCATCGATCTCGATGCCGTCGTGAAGGGAGCGCGCGGCTGTAAAGTGGTTTACAACTTCGCTGGCGTGGCCGATATCGACGAGGCGAAGGACCGTCCGATCGATACTATCTTGCTCAACGTCTTGGGTAATGCGCACGTGCTCGAAGCCGCGCGCCTTGCCGGTGCCACGCGCTTTGTTTACGCGAGTAGCGTATACGTGTACTCCGAGGCGGGTTCGTTTTATCGTGCGAGCAAACAGGCCGCTGAGCGTTTCGTCGAGGCATATCACGAGCGTTATGGGCTCGAATACACGATTTTACGATACGGATCTCTGTATGGTCGGCGTGCCGACGAACGTAATGGAATCTACCGTCTCCTAAAGCAGGCGCTCGAGAAAAAGAGCATCAACTATGAAGGAAGCTCCGATGCTATGCGTGAGTATATTCATGTTGTGGATGCCGCGCGTTTGAGTGTCGAGATCTTGAAAAGCGAATACGCGAATCGCCACATGATTCTGACAGGGCAGGAACGGATGCACGTAAAGAATGTTATGCAAATGATTTCCGAAATGATACCTGGCGGCGTGAAACTTCATTTCGGCGAAAAACGGAGCGATCCGCACTATGCGATTACCCCTTATGCATTTCATCCCAAAGTTGGCCACAAACTGGTCGCCAATGACTATGTCGAGCTGGGACAAGGACTGCTCGACTGTCTAGCAGAAATATACGAAAAAATGCATAGCCGTGAATTCAAAAACATCGAAGGTGACTGGATCATCGTGGATGATTCGCAAAAACAGTGACTATGAGGCAATACGATGCACTGATCTTCGATTTCGATGGCGTTCTCATCGAATCGGTCGACGTCAAGACGAAGGCATTTGCAGATCTATACTCCGGCTACGGGCCGGAAATCGTCGATAAGGTGGTCGCTTTCCATTTGAGCCATGGTGGCGTATCGCGATTCCAGAAGTTTCGATATTTTCATAGAGAATACCTGGGAGCGGAGCTCACGACCGAGGAGGAAGCCGAGTTTGGGCGTCGGTTCAGTGAACTGGTCGAAAGCGCCGTTGTGGAGGTGCCGTGGGTGGAGGGAGCAGCCGAGTTGGTTCAGAGCCTATATCGAACGATCTCTATGTTTGTTGCATCGGGGACGCCAGAAGACGAGCTGTTACGTATCGTCGAGCGGCGCGGTATGCAGCGTTATTTCGTATCGGTACACGGATCGCCGGCGACCAAGGCGGAGATTATTGACCACATCGTCGGCTCCCACCGTTTCCAACGAAGGCGGGTGCTTATGGTCGGTGATTCGTTGACCGACTACGAGGGGGCGATCGAGGCAGGCGTGCCGTTCATTGGGCGCGTCCCGAGTGCAATCGAGTCCTTATTTCCTTCACACGTGCCCACCGTCCGGGATTTACGTGGCCTTTTGCGCCTGATATGACCGTATATGCGGTACACCCTTGGTATGTACATCGGATTAAGACCAAGGGTCTTGCCGGTTGCTGGGTGTATGCCGATGAAGATTTGAAAGGCTACAACCGTGTGCGAAAAGCGCTTGAGCCGCGCCTGACGCGGCTGCTGAACCCTCGCGAATTCCAGGCCAACGCGCTTCAACTTCAAGATGAGCTGATAGCATGGGTGGACTGCAATCTCTCGGGTGTCGATGCTGCCGCTTGGTTGTTGACCCCACTGCATAAAAACCCGTTTCGCTCTAACTTCAATCTGCACGCCATATGGTGTGCCATTCTGGCACGCGCTCGAATCACGCATTGTGGCGACATTTTTGTAGTGACGCGGTCGCGGGGGTTCCTTCGGACACTTATGGCCAACCCAAGCGTGGCTGACGGCGAACTTCGCTGCATTGGTTACGTCGGGTTTGTTGTTGATCGCTTGTTGGATATCGCGCGCGCGTTTGCCTTTCTTTTAAAAGAGTCTTTGAACCTAACAATTAGCGCAACGCTTGCCAAATGGACCTTCGGCCAGGAATACCGAACGCGATTACGCGGTGTTGCCGCGCTTGTCGATACCTATGTCCACGAAGGCGATCTTTCAAAGCAGGGAGGGTTCGCCAACCGTTATCTGCCGGGCCTCGTAGAATTCTATATGCAACGCGGCGTCCGCGCGGCTTACTATCCAATCGCCTATAAAGTCCGTTTATTCAGCAGGCCGGAAATGTATCGTCGCATGAAAGCGGCGCCAGAGCTTTTTGCGCCCTTCGAGCTGTTTCTGCGCTACCGCGACGTCATACTCTCCACACTTGTCTGCATGATGCGCGGGTTTCGGAGCTCGTCGTTGATTAAACCGACGTTCGCCGGTGTCAACCTTTCGGTTCTGGTGAAATCGCACACGTTTCGATGTGCCATGGAAAGTATTCTTCCACTCGTGCTTCGGCGGGTGCCGGCGCACATGCGTGCCGCAGGACTTGATCCTCAGTGGTTCGTGGATTGGTATGAGAACCAACCAATCGACAAAGCCAACGTCATCGGTTTCAGGGAGGCCGGATCGAGTTGCCGGATAATTGCGGCCCGGCTCTACGTTCCGATCAGAAATTTTTTGAGTCAGTATTCCACGGCCGGAGAAGTAGAGCGGGGTGTAGCGCCGTCCGAGAATTGGGTCTGCGGCCGTGAGCTCGCGAAACAGGCGGCCAGATATGACCGCAAAGGCGCTTATCGGTCCGTACCCGCGTTGCGATATGGGCACCTATACAAACAGCGCGCTGTGCGCGCCGAGAAGGACTTGGTGGTCTTGTTGACCCACTCCGTAGAAGAATCTCTTGGTATCTTGCACCGAGTTGCACTGTGTTTGTCCGGACTCATGAAGCAATTCGAAGTTATCAGGATCAAGCCGCATCCGGATTTGGACGCTCAGACAATGGCGTCTTATGTCGGTGCCGCCTTTCCGACCGAGCGAGTCGTATTCGATCAACGAATGCTACCAGACGTATTCTCGAGCGCCCGCGTTGTGGTTTCGGCGGGGACCAGCTCCGCCCTGGAAGCCGTATGCGCCGGTCTTCCCGTAATTGTCGTCGGACGATCGGTCGGTTTTGACATCAATCCATTGGACGGAATTGACAGCAAACTGTGGGAACTGGTCTACGACGACGATGAAATGGCGCGGACCGTGGACGCTTGGTCCCCGTTGCACCCGATACCCCTTGAAGAGCGAATTGCGATCGGCGAGCGCATCCGTAGAGACTATTTCGAACCGGTTTCCGCAGAAGGAATGGCTGGATTTATTCCGTCGTTAGGGTGTCGCGGCTCTTCACGCGCTCCGGACGCACAGTCTGTCGACCAGATCTCCACCGGTCGCTGAGCCGCGTGTCCATCAAAAAGTATTGCATCTTTTCGGGCACGAATGGGTGGGACGAGTGGCGGCTCATTCTTCGTCATTGGCTTACCCTTCGTCGTCATACAGACGAAGCACCGGTGCGGCACTATGAGTCCGCATTTGCTCGCCATATTGGGGCGAAATACGCCGTTTCCTTTGGTGCGGGGCGCATGGCGCTTTACGCCATATTAGAGGCGTTGGACATCGGAGAAGGCGATGAAGTAATAGTTCCTGCGTTTACGTGTGTTGTGGTGCCCAACGCCGTGCTCTACAGGAACGCCAAACCCATATATGTCGACATAGAGCCACGGTTCTTTAACATCGATGTTTCGCTAATCGAGAATCATATTACCCCGCGCACTAAGGCTATCATTGCTCAACACACATTTGGCGTTCCTTGTGACATTGATGGCATCTTGAAGTTGGCTGAACGATATCGCTTGGCCGTCATCGAGGACTGTGGTCATGCCCAGGGTGGCGAGTACAAGGGAAGGAAGCTCGGAACGTTCGGACATGCCGCCTATTTCACGACCGATCACTCGAAAATCATGAGCACTTTTCTCGGAGGCATGGTTGCTACAAACTCTGACGCCATATTGGCGCGTGTGCAGCGCATACAATCAAACGCTGCCTGGCTCTCCAAGACTACGCACATGCGACTGCTGTTTAGTTTTCTCGCGGAGTTTGTTCTCTACACGCCGCGCCTCTACCGTATCGCTCGTCCACTGATGTCCGTATTGAACCGCCTGCACCTGACCTTTTTCTGGCGCGATGAGCTTTTGACGAGTAAGCCTACTAAGTATCCCTATCCGTCAAGACTTTCGACTCAGCAGGCGCTGCTCGGTCTAATGCAGTTAGATAAGCTACGAGGAAACCTGGAGCATCGACGCGAGATGGCCCAGACGATCGAACGCCATCTGGGTTGGACCGACCTGACGCCGGAAGCCATTCGACAGTACGCTTGGCTCCGATATTCGTTTATGGTTACAGATCGCGCGGCGATCGAAAAACGGCTACGGCGATACTTTGATTTGGGTGTATGGTTTACTAGCATCACAGGCGGACGCACGAAGAACTACGACGAGATCGGTTATTCGGAAGGCAGCTGCAGGACAGCGGAATATGTCGCCAACCATATCGTAAATCTTCCTACACATCAAAGAATTCCTATTTCCATTGTTAGGGACATACTTCTAAAAGATGGGGAGTGGATACGACAAAGGTTTGTTCGCATAGGGGACGCGCCCTGAGAAAGTTATGGCAGCAGGATTGGTTTGGTATCCGCTTCAGCGATATCGAGCCGACTTCAAGCCGTAAACTAGCGGAATCCGTGTTTTATGAAAAATTTTATAACTGTTTCTTTGCGCGATATGGATCGTGGTCCGATCTTCCTCGTGCTTGGCGTGCGCACAAGCGAGAGGTTGCCGATAAACTACTTGGGTTGGTGAACGGCGGCGATAAATCAGTCTTGTCCGTGGGCTGTGGAATTGGTTACATAGAGCGTTGTTTGCTTGCGAGCGGAATTTCCGCGGACCGACTTCATATTACGGAAATCGTGGAGCCGCCGTTGAGATGGATCGCTCGCGAGTTGCCGCGCCGACAAATTCATGTGGGACCGATTCCAGAGTGTCTACCAAGCGGAGCTAAGTGGGACACAGTTTATTTGAGCAGCGTGGAGTATGCGCTGGATGACGCAAGCTTGTGCAGGCTATTGTTTAGGCTGCGCTCGAAGCTGCGCGAAGGCGGACAGTTGATTTTGATATCCTCGACATTCATCGACAGCCCTTCCCTGCTCGAGACAAGTATTAATGCCGCGAAAGAATGGATAAAGCACGGGCTCGACTGGGTGCGACTGCGAGACCGAGGTCAGTTCTGGGGATGGGCGCGCACCATAGACGAGTTGGAGGATTTGTTCCGAGTAGCCGGGTATTCCCGCATAACTTCGGGTTATGTGGAACCGTCGCGCGTATCCTATTGTGTCCAGGCCAAGCTGGCGTAAATCATTTGCCGCCGAAGCCCATGCGGTATCACGACCGTAGCGAATAACCCATACCGAATAGAAAGATCGCGATCATCCGTCTCCATGGGATTACCCAAAGTCAGCGTCGTCATGAACTGCTACAACGCGCAGAAGTACCTGCGCGAGGCGATCGATTCAGTTTATGCACAGACCTATAGTGATTGGGAGATAGTTTTTCTCGACGATGCATCGACTGATGCAAGCGCAGCGATTGCGAAAAGTTACGATTTGCGATTGCGCTATTTCTGCTCCGAGCGGCGCGTGCCGCTCGGGGCGGCGCGAAATCTCGCATTAGAACAATGCCGCGGTGAACTAATCGCGTTCCTCGATTGCGACGA